>SAMEA3663083__coassemble_397_pt1 | contig 25657 bp, 26 predicted proteins | sample SAMEA3663083__metabat2_low_PE_014 | metagenome-assembled genome bin SAMEA3663083 (sample SAMEA3663083) | pig gut metagenome | biome: pig gut; feature: pig-associated habitat; material: faeces | place: France | collected 2012
GGTCGGTGGCATCGCCAAAAGGATAAAAACCGCTCGCCTTCGGCGAAAAACCAAAACCCGGTAGGGACGTGATATTTCACGTCCGCCCATAATTGTAATATCCTATTGAATATCAATTATTTGACACGGACGTGCAAACCAAAGGGACGGTTCTTTTGGTTTGCGACCTAACAATAAATCACAATTTTCAGGGGTTTTTCGCCGTGAAACGGCGAGCGGTTTTTATCCTTGGGGCAATGTGGTGAGCCCTCGTAAGAGGGTGGCGGAGGGATTGTGTGGTTGGCGGCATGGAAACTCGTTTCCAATGACGCAAAGCGCACAGTCGCACCGCCAAATGCGAAGCATTCCACTTTGTTCCAAGGCTGTTTTTTATGTTTTTGTTTATGATTCCATTCACAATTCGGCAACATTCCATAATTTATCCCCAGGAATGTTCCACTTGTTCCACTGAACCGTTACTTTTTGGTGTAGGTTTTGCAGAATGGTTTGATGGCGCAGTTGAGGCAGTCGGGCTTTTGGGCTTTGCACACATAGCGGCCGTGTAGCAGAATCCAGTGGTGCGCCTTCCATTGTTTGTCTTCTGGAATGTGTTTTGAAAGCGACTTTTCCACCTCTAATGGTGTTTTGCCGTTGCTGAGCCCGATGCGGTTAGCTACACGGAAAACATGCGTATCTACAGCGATAGCGGCTTTTCCGAACGCTTGTCCGAGCATCACGTTGGCGGTTTTACGCCCCACGCCGGGGAGTCGGGTCATTTCTGCCATTGTATTCGGAATCTCGCCTCCAAACTCATTGACGAGCATTCTCGACATGTCCAGTAGGTGCTGGGCTTTGCTGTTGGGGTACGACACGCTTTTCACGAGTGGGAAAATGTCGTCGAACGATGCTTTTGCCATGGCTTCAGCCGTTGGGTATGCCGCAAATAGTGCAGGGGTGACCATGTTGATGCGTTTGTCGGTGCATTGAGCCGAAAGCATCACCGCCACCAGTAGCTCAAAATTGTTGCTGTAGTTGAGTTCTGTGCCAGGATTCGGGTTTTGTTCCTGCCAGTATGCCAAGCAGCCTTCGTATCGTTCTTTTAGCGTCATTTTAGAATGATTTTAAACGAAAAATGATGCAACTAATGTGCATCATTTCTCTGTATTGTTTGTTGTGAGCTGTCAGGATCCGAAAAGATAGTTCCCGACAGTTGTTAACTTCTATAAATTAGTGTGCTGCCTCAAATTCGTCGAGGAAGCGAACATCGTTTTCGCTAAACATGCGCAAGTCTTTCACCATATATTTCAAGTTGGTGATACGCTCGATACCCAAACCGAATGCGTAGCCGCTATACACGCTGCTGTCGATGCCGCTTGATTCAAGCACGTTAGGGTCAACCATGCCACAGCCGAGAATTTCCACCCAGCCAGTGTGCTTACAGAAGCCGCAACCTTCGCCACCACAAAGCATACATGATACATCCATTTCGGCACTTGGCTCAGTGAATGGGAAGTAGCTTGGACGAAGACGGATTTTTGTGTCGGCACCGAAAAGTTCTTGTGCAAAGTTGAGGAGCACTTGCTTTAAGTCGGCAAAGCTCACATTCTTGTCGATGTACAATCCTTCAATCTGGTGGAAGAAGCAGTGTGCGCGTGCGGTAATTGCTTCGTTGCGATACACACGGCCTGGGCAGATGATGCGAATAGGTGGTTGCTTCTTTTCCATCGTGCGAACCTGCACAGAGCTGGTGTGGCTACGCAAAATGATGTTGCGCTTCACGTCTTTCTCGTCAGCGTTGATGAAGAAAGTGTCTTGCATATCGCGTGCAGGGTGGTCGGCGGCAAAGTTGAGCGCGCTGAACACGTGCCAGTCGTCTTCCACTTCTGGACCATCAGCCAATGTGAAGCCGAGGCGTGCGAAGATATCAATGATTTCTTTGCGAACGAGAGAAATAGGGTGGCGTGTGCCAAGCTTTTCTGGCATGGCAGGGCGTGTGATATCTATCTTGTTGGCTTCTTTTGCTTGAGCTTTGAAACCTTCGCGAAGTTCGTTCAACTTATCAGTTGCGAGGTTCTTGAGTTCGTTTAATTTCTGGCCAAATTCCTTCTTTTGATCAGCTGGCACATTACGAAATTCGTTGAACAGGGCGGTCACTTCGCCCTTTTTGCTGAGATATTTGATTCTCAATGCTTCAAGTGCTTCTTCGTTGGCTGCTTGAAGTGCGTTGATTTGCTCTTTTAAAGCTTCAATTCTTTCGAGTAACATATATATTATTATAGTTTTCAACGCAAAATTACAAAAAATCCCTTAATCCGAAAAACTTTTGATAGTCTAATCCCCCACAGCTTATCAAAATTCAATATCTTTGCATTAATTATGCGTACAGATTATTCACAGCAATTCGAAAAGCGAGTTAAAGATTTTATCGTGCAGCACCACCTCATGAGTGGTGTTCGGCCTGTGTTGGTGACACTTAGTGGCGGTGCCGATTCTGTGGCACTTCTGCGTGTGCTGCTGGCCTTGGGCTACGACTGTAAGGCAGCGCACTGCAATTTCCATCTCCGTGGCGATGAGTCGAATCGCGATGAGGCTTTTGTGCGTGAGTTGTGCGCTCACTTGAATGTGCCGCTTTTTGTGAAAGACTTCGATGTGCCGGCGTACATGAGGAGCAAGGGTGTTTCGCTTGAAATGGCTTGCCGCGATTTGCGTTACGCATGGTTTAAGGTGCTGCTTCGCGAGCAGGATTGCGGAGTGATTGCTGTGGCACATCACCAGAACGATAATGTGGAAACTTTTTTCATCAACGCCTTGAGAGGGTCGGGAATTGGTGGACTGTCGGGCATCGCTCCAAAAAACGATGCTGTGGTGAGGCCATTGCTGTGCGTAACGAGGGGTGAAGTGCTTGAATATCTTGAAGATAACAGCCAAGATTATGTGACTGACTCCACTAACCAGAAAAATGATGTGAAGCGAAATAAGTTGAGAAACATCATTTTACCCACCATTGAGCAACATTTTCCTGGTGCTGGTGCACAACTGGGCAAAACGGTGCAGCAGGTGCGCTCGTGCGCTTCGCTTTATGATGAACTGATTGAGCAAGCACAGGCAGAAATCTGTGAGCAGAAAGATGATGTTCTGCTGGTGGATTGTGCCCGCTTGTTACGGTTTACAAATGCCAATACTTTACTTTTCGAAATTCTAAAACCCTATGGCTTCAATTATGCGCAATGCACCGATATTTTGAAGGCATTTGGCAGTGAACACGGAGTAGGCAAACACTTCTATTCCTCAACCTTTACTTTAACACTATTACGCAGAAAACTTGAAGTTTTTGTCAATAAAGTAAAACTTGAATGTGCGTACGGCATTAATTTGTGCGACAATTATATATCACAGCCAGTAAAAATGGAAGTGAAAAAAGTTTCGCGTACGCAACACGATTTGAAATCATGCAATGGTAAAGATGTAATTGCACTTTCATGTGATGTGGAAAATGCCAAAAATGTAGTGGTTCGCCATTGGAAAAATGGCGATAGATTTCGCCCATTCGGCATGAAAGGCAGCAAGCTTTTAAGCGACCTGTTTACAGACCTAAAATTGAGTGAGCGAGAAAAGCAGGAAGTGTGGGTGATGGAGGCTGATGGTGATATTATTTGGGTGATTGGCTACCGTGCATCTGCCTTGTATAAAGTTGGGGCTGACGATGATGCCTATTTTGTGGTATCGTTGTGCAAATAACGCAGCACTCTGTTGAGGCTTGCTTCGCCTTTCAACAGCACTTTTTTGTCGGAATCAAGCAAATAAAATAGTGGGAGAGTGGGGAGCGAATACGTTTCGTTTTGCTCTATGTCCTGGTTTTTGTTCCAGCCATTTATGATGTAGGTGGGGAAGTTGGTGCTTTTCCATGCCTGCTCATCGTCAAGCGTGTAGATGCCCACGATTTCAAGGCGTTTTTCCGCCACCATACTTTTCAATATGGTGCAGGTGTCGAGCCTGTTTTTCACCTTTTCGCACGATTCGCAGTCGGGGTCGTTGAAATAGATGAGTGTGAGCGGCGCAGTGCTGTCGTAGATGTGGTGCGCGCTGCCATCTGTGGTTACATATTCTATATCAGCAGCTTGTGTGCCTATCTGATTCTTCAAAGCATCGGCGAGCAGCAGTTTCGGGCGCATTTTGTCGGTTTCCGACAACAGCTCGCTATCGCATACAGTCCTCAGCACTTCCACATATTTCGCTTCGTTGTGCGCTGTGCTCAGCGGATTGCCGAATGTGTGTTCTGCCTGTTCGAGTGCTTGCAGCACCGCTTTTCTGTCGGTGAAGGCACACACTTGCGCGTGGCTATTTGCTATGCAAAAAGCCGCAATAATGGCGAATATGTGGCGCTTATTCATGAAATAACTGCGTTTATCTTGCAAATATAGGCAGAAAACGAGTAATTTTGTATTGTTAAAGCATTAAATAAATGAAAAAGATTGCAAAAACCAATGTCGCAAGGCTTCTCGATCAGGCGAAAATTTCATACTCGCTTGTGCCATACATTGTGGACGAGAACGACCTTAGCGCAGGACATATTGCGGAGCAACTTGGTGAAGACATTGAGCAAGTGTTTAAAACCTTGGTGCTGCGTGGCGATAAGACGGGGCACTTTGTGTGCGTGGTGCCTGGTGAAGATGAGGTGGACTTGAAGAAAGCCGCAAAAATTTCGGGCAACAAGAAAGTCGACTTGATTCCGATGAAGGAATTGCTGCCCACCACGGGCTATATTCGTGGTGGCTGTTCGCCAATCGGCATGAAAAAGCCTTTCCCTACTTATTTCCACGAAACTTGCATTTTGTTCGACTACATTTATGTGAGTGCTGGCGTTCGTGGTTTACAACTGAAAATCAATCCCGACGACCTTGTGAAATATGTGGGCGCAACTGTGTGCGACTTGGTTTCGGATAAATAATTAAGTTTACGTGAAAATGCGAAATACATTCGGTAATATATTGACGATCACCACTTTCGGTGAATCGCACGGTGTGGCGATTGGTGGCGTGATTGATGGTTTCCCAGCTGGTGTGAAAATTGATTTCGATTTCATTCAGCGTCAGGTTTCACGTCGCCGTCCGGGGCAGTCGGCTATCACCACTTCACGCAATGAGGCTGATGAGGTGGAGATTCTTTCAGGCGTGTTCGAGGGTGTGAGTTTGGGCACTCCTATCGGCTTTATGATTAGGAACACCAACCAACATTCGTCAGACTATAGCGACATTGCCAAGTGCTACCGTCCGTCACATGCCGATTTCACTTATCAAACCAAGTATGGCATTCGCGACTATCGTGGCGGCGGACGCTCGTCGGCGCGCGAAACTGCCGCTCGTGTGGTGGCTGGTGCCTTTGCCATGCAAGCGTTGAAGCAACTGGGGATTGAGGTGACGGCTTACACTTCACAGGTGGCATCAATAGCCGTGGATTCGTCTTATCAGTCGCTCGATTTGTCGGCAATAGACAACAATGCAGTGCGATGCCCCGACCAAGAAAAGGCCGATGAAATGATTGCCGCCATCACCGATGCCAAGGCGAATGGCGATACGCTTGGTGGCGTGGTGTCGTGTGTGATTAAGGGTGTGTCCGCTGGTTTGGGCGAACCTGTTTTCTCTCGCCTCAATGCGCAACTGTCGATGGCTATGATGTCGATAAATGCGGCTAAGGGCGTGGAGTTTGGTTTAGGATTTGATTTTGTAAATCATCGTGGTAGCGAGGTGATTGACAGCTTCGTGAGTGATGGCGGAAAAGTGCGCACTACCACCAACTATTCGGGTGGCATACAGGGCGGTATCAGCAATGGTGAGGACATTTACTTTAATGTGGCGTTTAAGCCTGTGGCTACGCTTCTGCAAGATGTTCCCACTATCGACATGCATGGAAATGCCACCGTGCTTCACGCTAAAGGCCGTCACGATCCATGCGTGGTGCCAAGGGCTGTGCCCATTGTCGAGGCGATGGCGGCGTTGGTGATTTTGGACAACTATTTACTAAATCGTACCGCCAAGATTTGAAACAGCCTAAACTATATCGCACTTATTCCGACTTTTTGAATGAGCATTTCGCCTTTCGGGTGCAGAAATTGCCCATTGATGCAGGATTCACTTGTCCTAATCGCGATGGCACTAAAGGGGTGGGTGGCTGTATTTATTGCAACAACCAGTCGTTCAACACCTCTTACTGCAATTCGGCCTTGAGCGTGACGGAGCAACTGGAGCGTGGAATGCGGTTTTTCTCTGGGAAATATGAGGGCATGAAGTTTCTCGCATATTTTCAGTCGCACACAGGCACACACGCCTCGTTGGAGCGGCTCAAGGCATTGTATGCCGAGGCTGTTGCCGTTGATGATGTGGTGGGGATTGTGATTGCCACACGCCCCGATTGCGTGTCGAATGAGCTGTTGGGCTATTTGCGAGAATTTCAGCAGCGTTGTTTTGTGATGCTTGAATATGGCGTGGAAACGCTCAACGATAGCACCCTCCAGTTCATCAACCGCTGTCACGACGCTGCCACTTCTGTGTCAGCCATCAAGCTTACGCACGAATATGGCATACCGCAATGCGCCCACTTGATACTTGGCTTGCCGGGCGAATCCCAGCACAATATGCTCCATACTGTTGATGTAATATCCTCATTGCCAGTAGATGTGGTAAAATTTCACCAACTGCAAGTGGTGAAAGGCACGGCACTTGAAAAAATGCTCAATTCTGGACAAATTGCCGACTTCCGATGCTTCACTTTAGATGAATATTTGGCACTGTGTGCCGAAGTGGTGAAGCGGTTGTCGCCACAAATCGCCATTGAGCGATTCGTTTCGGAGTCGCCAGCCGACATACTCATCAGCCCGAAATGGGGCATCAAGCCCGATAAATTCAAGTCTTTGCTTGAAAAATACCTCATTCAGCATCATATTTCTCAACAAAATTCATAAAAAACGCAAAAAAAACGCCCAATAAGTGTTGGAATTTCAATTTCATTTCTTAAATTTGCAAAAGGAATAAGGGGTATTAGCTCATCTGGTAGAGCGCAACACTGGCAGTGTTGAGGTAAGCGGTTCGAGTCCGCTATACTCCACAATCAAAAAAAACGCGACCCACTCCAGGCCGCGTTTTTTTGTCATATATGTTCCGTAAGTATTAACGCTCGATAGCTTCTTTGATGCAATCTACGATGTAGCGAACATCATCGTCGGTCACGCAAGGACCAGTAGGCAGGCACATACCTATTTTGAAAATGGCTTCGCTCACACCGTTGGTGTAGGCTGGTGCGTTTTGGTAAATAGGCTGCTTGTGCATAGGTTTCCACACAGGGCGTGCTTCAATCAGTGCTTTGTCAAGCCAAATGCGCATCGCTTCCACATTCCTGTTAGGCTGACACTCGGTGGTGATGGACTTGGCGATATGCACCACGCCGGCAGCACCGCCCACTGCGCCTGTAACGGCTTTGCTATAGGCTTTATCTTCACCTTTCACACGCAATTCTGGATCGATGGTAATGGCAGTCAGCCAGAAGTTGGAATCGTATTTCCCGCAGGTTGGCTGGGTGTGCACGTGTATCCCCTCCACATCCTTCAGCAGTTCCTCATATAGTGCCTGAGCGTGACGGTGGTGAGCCAAATGCTTGTCAGCAATCGTCATCTGCCCACGGCCTATGCCAGCGCAAATATTGCTCATGCGGTAGTTGAACCCAATCTTCTCGTGCTGATAGTAGGGATAACTCTCGCGATACTGTGTGGCATACATCATAATCTCACGCCATTGCTCATCGCTGTTCGTAATCATAGCACCGCCGCCGCTGGTGGTAATCATCTTATTGCCATTAAACGACAATATGCCCAAGTGACCGAATGTGCCGAGCATTTGCCCTTTATATTTCGATCCAAATCCTTCAGCCGCGTCTTCAATTACAGGTATCTCGTATCGATTGGCAATCTCCATGATGCGGTCGCAATCGTAGGGCATACCATACAGTGCCACTGGAACAATCGCCTTTGGTTTACGCCCGGTTTTCGCAATTCTGTCCACAATTGCCTTTTCAAGCAAATCTGGGTCCATATTCCAAGTGTCGGGCTCCGAATCCACAAAAACAGGAGTGGCGCCTAAATATGTGATAGGGTGTGATGAGGCGCAAAAGGTGAACGATTGAACAATCACCTCGTCGCCAGCTTCCACGCCACACTCCACCAATGCAAGGTGAACGGCAGCCGTGCCAGAGGCAAGTGCCACAATACGCTTGTTTTCACCAATAAACTCCTCAAGAGCCTTTTCAAACCCATCGACATTCGGCCCCAAAGGCACAACCCAATTGGTATCAAAAGCCTCTTTCACATATTTCTGCTCCATGCCCTCCTCCGACATGTGCGCCAAACACAAATAAATTCTTTTCCTTTCCTTCATCGTGAAGAAATTATATATATCAAATTCGTAATTATTTTTTTATGAGCAAATAGAGTTTAGATGAGAGGAAAATCATCACTCATAAGGTCACTTTTCTTGGTAATGACAACTTCGTCATACATCATCATCACAATATCCTCTTCATATTCCCCAACAATACTTTTGTTCTCAATTCCGTGAATGTTGTTGAGTATGAGTTTGATGAAATCAACGCCTGCACCATAGGCATGGAGATAAGCTCCACCAAATCGGGGGTTAATTTCATTGAGATAATATTCTCCGTCCTTCATAAAGAAATCCATGTCGCAGGGGCCATTTAATTCCAACACAGAGCATACTTCCTCTATGAAATCGAATAGTTTTTGGTCCTTGAATGAGATAGTCTTATTTGCTCCGCCCACACGAGTCTCTATTTTCTTTTTAGTGAAGGATGCTACAGGTTTGTGGCTGATGCAGTCGACATACACATCGGCATCGCAGTCGCCTCCTGTCATCAACTCTTGAATAATGTAGGTGAATTTGCCATCTTTAAACTTAGCTTCAGCCTCTTCCCAGGAGTTTACCTTTCCTATACCTACACTGCCACTGCCGTTGATAGGCTTCATAAACACTGGGAAGCTTATCTTGCCTTTTTCCAGTCCGTTTTTAAATCCCTCTAATGAGTTGTAAGTGAGTATTGTTCTTACACCTTTATCATGAAGATACTTGAACATTTCATATTTGTCATAACATAGGCGAGCTGTCCAGTCGGCTGGGCACAAAGGAAGAATGCCTTTTGATAGCAAGTCTTCTCTATTTTTTGCCAGTATTTCAATCTCTGGATCAATTAATGTAGTTATGGCCTTTACTTTGCTTTTTTCGCAAATATCTAAAACATGCTCATAATATGAGGGATCATCAATCCTCGGCACAAGATATGTTTCATCGGCCATGAATAATGCTGGTGCAACAGGGCTCATATCTGTTGCCACAATTTTACCACAACCGTTCATCGATTTGCGGAAGTCTTTAAGTAGGGTCGCTCTTCGACCACAACTACAAAACATGATATTATCCATTGTTTTGTCTCAATTATATATTTGTTATTTAAATTTATTCTTTACTATATGCTCTTGCGCTGTCCATTTTTCGCGAATCAGCTCAAAACTATCTTCATTTTTGACATAGATGTTGGGGATGTATCTAATAAACATAGGACTTAAACACATCGTGTATGCCCCAACATTGTTGTAAACAATTCTATCGCCAACGCTTAGCAATGGTTTGTCTTTTAATGTGTGCATACGGTCGTATTCAAGGCATGTGCAACCACTTACAATTTGTTCCTTTGCTATATCACGATTTTTGTTGTAGTCCACAGTTTCGCATAGATATGTACTCTTTTTGAAAAAGGGATCAATGTCGTTTCTGCTACCATTTGTAGTTATAAACCAGAGTTCCTTTTCCACATGCTTCACATCAATCACCTCACTTATAAATGAGAAGCATGATGCCACAAGAGCATTTCCTGGCTCAACGATTACGCATAAATTTTGCATCTCAAATTTTGACAATACTTCGTAAAACGCATCGCTATATTGTTGGTAAGTGGGTTTATTTGGGAATATTCCGAAAAATCCACCGCCCACATCTAAATAATTGATGCTTAAGCCATACTTTTTGATGGTCTGACAAGCATACTCTATGGATTTTTTATAGAATCTTACGCTTCTACTGTGGGTGGTCCTGTGAATATGTAGTCCTGCCAACTCCACGTTGTCTATTTGTTCGATGAATGAAAGTGCATCTTTCAGTTCTTCAGTTTCATCAGAAAAACCAAATCTGCTGTTGTCATTTTCACCGTCGGCATCTTCTGGTGATACGTGCGATATATTGATATTTACGCGTAGCCCAACATTGTATGTTTTATCATGGGGTAGTTCCTTAAGCCATGAAAGTTCTCTTTTCGTTTCAATATTTACTATCGCACCATGAAGGATAGCATCTATAAATGTTTCTTTCGACTTCAAAGGGCCATTGTAGATGATGTTGCCTTTGCTGAATCCACATGCCAGTGCCAGTTCGTATTCGTCAGAAGAAACAACCTCGGCATAAGCTCCTAATTTTCCTGCACACTTTAGACAGAAAGGAACAGAGTTGGTTTTTACTGAATATCCAACTATTGAGTTCCCGAACTTGGAGTTTAAAGCCTCTTGAAATCCTCTAACACTTCTTTCTAATTCCTTGGGGTCAAGAATAAAGCAAGGAGTGCTTAAATCATTAATTTTTTCCATTAAATAGGGGTGTGGTGAACTGCTTGTTCTCTACGTTATCGTTTTCTATGTCTTTGCGCAATACCACTTTTTTAGCTGTAGTCCAAACTACTTTCACATCAGTAATGAAAGAGATGTGGTCAACATACCAGACATCGAGTTCAAATTTTTTTGTCCAACTTAAATTGTTTCGACCATGACACTGTGCCCAACCCGTGATGCCAGGCCGCACGTCGTGTCGCCGCGATTGTTCTGCGCTGTATAATGGCAAATATTGCATTAAAAGTGGGCGAGGACCAATAATTGCCATATCGCCTTTCAGTACATTTATTAATTGTGGCAATTCGTCAATACTTGTGTTTCTGACGAATCGACCGAATTTAGTTATCCGTTGTACATCTGGTAATAGTTTGCCATCAGGCCCTTTCTTCTCGTTCATAGTTTTGAACTTGATAATCTTGAATGGCTTGCCCTTGTATCCGGGGCGCTCCTGTAAGAAAAATGCACCCGCTCCCTCATTGAAAATCAGCAGCAGAATGGTCACAATCAACAGAAATGGCCAAATCATTAATAGCACGCAAAGCACTATGAAAAAATCAATTATGCGTTTTAAAAAATGCTTATACATATATTATTTAATGAGAAGGTATTATTTCATTAGCGAATAATAGTGATATTGTCTTTTCTTTCTATAAAAAAGTAAATATTTTTTGCAAGTGTTTTCTAAAAAATTGAAAATATTCATTTTGAGGAAATTATTTTTGTGATTTTTTCGTAATAGCAGTTACTACCAAGGTACTCCAATAGTTCGTAGTCTGGGTTGTGATTTCCTTCAATTAGTTCAACTCCATTTTGAGTAATCGCCACGTCCCAACCGATAAACCCAATTTGAGGGATGTGCTCCGCTGCATCACAACTTACTTTTATGACTTTGTCCCAATTTGGAATTTGATAGCCAAGCATAACCATATTAGTTCCTGGATGTATAATATGATTTTCGCCAGCTTTGGATTTACCTCTTGAGCATACAATGCCAGTTTGTAAATCTACTTCATATATCGAACCGCCTTGAGCATAATTATCAACCACAGAATCACCAACACCAGCACGGTGTATAGCTTTTATTACATGAGCTTTCCCCTTTTTATCGAGAATAGTGTGAGTGCGAATTGTATTTACAGAAGTATTTCCAAACACCGTTCTCTCATTTTGCTTAATAACCTCTTCAATTATTACATTTTCTGCTTTTAGTTCCTTATATATTTTTGAGAGATCTGTATTGGGAGTGTCAGACAATACAAACTTACGAATGCCTCCACCTTCCACTCCATTTATTGGTTTTATAATCACAGAGGTGTGGCTTTTTATGAAACTAATAACGCTTTCTTTCGAGGCTTGATTAATATCTAACCAATCTCTATGAACAAATTCTTTAAAGTAAGTGTTGAAATCTTGCTTTTCGTTCAGAATGTGAATGTATTCTTTTTTGTTAAGTTGGTCAAAGCTTTACTATTCGATTGTAGGTTAAACATTTTTTTCGTTCTGCGTGGCTTTTTCTCCAGAACTCACCTATCACATATTGTCTTATCAAGCATCTGTGACTTATTACAGCACAAATGTAATCGAAATACAAATATGCTTTACAGATACCTTGTGTATGAGAAACATGGTTAAGTCCTTTCTGTACTTTCTTTATGTATTCTATGTATTTGTTCATTGTAAGCAATTCAATACCACAGGATTATTCTTCGTAATCTTCTTTTCTGCCCCATAGCTGTGCCATAGGTTCTGTATCCATTTCGTGCTTAAAGTCGCGAAGCTGGTCAAGATAGCTGTATTTTGGGCGATATGATGGGAAGTCGCCAAAAGTCTTACTCATGTCAAAGGCATTTTCAAGAGGGTCGGGCTTGTTTGGCACATAGATAACCTCTGATGGATTGTCCTTTGGCGAGAACACTTCAATTATGCCCTTGATTTGCTCCTCAAGCGTCACTTGCCATCCGTTACCCAAATTATAGCATCCACCTTCTTTATCGCTTTCAATGCAGGCCTGAACCATGCGCACGAAATCTTTGATGTATACCATTTCTTTAGCTTTCTTACAGTTGCCCCATATCTCAATAGGCAAACTTTTGCTTGCTCTATCCATTAGCATACGGAATGGCATCATTCTGCGTTTAAAGTCGGCATAATGATATGCGTTTGGATGATACTGATAAATGGTGAAAAAGCGAAGAGCAAAGAAATGAATGCCATATTCAGCTCTGTAGTGTTCCATCAAGTCGACAGCTGCGTTTTTAGCAATCGTATAGATAGCATGATCCCCTGTGAGAGGGAAGTGGCGAGGAGCATCACACGGTATCACCATACCATTGTTGTGATATTTTGCCATATCTGAAGGTGTTTGTGGAAATACAATCTTCTTGCAGTTCACTGTTCGCATCCAGTTCAGCACATTCAGAGTGCCGATAGTGATGCTTTCAAACAAATCAATGGGGTCGAAAGCATATCGGCTGGGAAGTGAACTCGCAAAATGCGCCACAGCATATATGTCATCTTTCGGAAGAATATCAAAGGCCTTAGGGTCTTTAATATCAACGCTGTAGTACGACATTCCACGGTCGGCAAAAAAGTTATTATCATTTTTTCTGTGGCCTACAGCAATCACATCATATCCCTGCTCCTTCATGTGAACAGAAATATACGCGCCTAAATTGCCAGTGGCTCCAAAAACAACTATTTTCTTCATATTCATTTTTTTAGTTATATCCATTGAAAGGCTCCATTGTGGCATTGCCTTCTTGGGTAATACCGTCGCGATTGAGCACGGTTTTTATTGTGCTGATAATTATTTTTATGTCGGTCAGAAAAGAGCAGTTGTCCACGTACCACACATCGAGCTTAAATCTTTCTGTCCATGAAATACCATTTCTGCCGTGGCACTGTGCCCAACCGGTGATACCAGGGCGCACATTATGTCGGCGGGCTTGTTCGGTACTGTATAGTGGAAGATAATGCACACGCAATGGACGAGGACCAATCAGAGCCATGTCGCCCTTTAGCACATTGATGAGCTGAGGTAACTCGTCGATAGAAGTGGAACGCACAAATTTGCCAACTTTTGTCAAACGCACACTATCAGGCAAGAGATTGCCATCGTCATCACGTTCATCAGTCATTGTCTTATACTTGATAATTTTAAAAATCCTCCCATTTAATCCTGGACGCTCTTGCAAGAAAAAAGCCCCAGCCCCCTTATTGGCAATTGTGAGCCAAATGTAGATGACCAGAAGAATTGGCCAAATCACAAGAAGCGCAACAAGTGCTATGCTGAAATCAATTATCCGTTTAAAGCAATGCTGATACATTCTTACTTCAGTATTTTCTTATAGAAAGAACCCCATGCTTCGCTTACCAATTTACTGTCGAATAGATTGAAAACTCTCTTGCGTCCAGCTTCACCATGCGACATTCGAAGTGTGGGATTGTAATAATATCTTTTCATGCACTCATAAAGTTCAATAGGCGCGTTAATATGGCATTGGAGTCCTGTTTCATTAGGAGCGCTTGCATCACACACACCATAGGCGTCTGTCGTGATTACAGGCAGTCCAAGAGCTTGCGCCTCAATCACACTCATTCCAAAGCCTTCTCGCCAAGTGGGTAACACAAAGACGTCGCCTCCTTGAAGAGCATCGTAAGGTGTTCGGGTTATGCCAGGATAAAAAAAGTTTTCACCTATTTTTATGTTTGAGAAGTGGCTTGCCTTTTCATTATAATTTTCCTCGTCACTGCCATAGAGAAGTAATTTGGCGTTAGGGCATTCTGGTACAAGACGATCGAATGCTTCATACAGTTCTCCAATCCCTTTGTCATGGTTTAACCTACCGAGAAATATAAATACCACATCGTTGTCCTTAAAGCCGAATTTGGCACGTTCGGCGATTCGTATGTTATTTGATATGTTGAATTTCTCAAGTTTTACGCCACAAATTGATCCGTGGGCAAGTACTTGGCTATTTTTTTCTTTTACCACCCCTTCTTTGATAAGAAATTGGCGCTGTCCTTCTCCGTCAACGAGAATATGGTTGTCAAGCGTGGCTATCATTTTGTCCAACATTTTCAGAGCCATGCGCATAACACCCTTACGAGTAGCCCAAACTTGACCTGTGTAGATGTGAATGCGCACTTTTATTCCGGCTAACCACGAAGCCCAAGCTGTGAGCAGTCCTGCTTTAGGTGTGACGGAATGTACAGAATCAAACTTCTCTTTCTTGAAAATTTTGTATAGCTTCCAAAGTGCTTTAAGGTCTTTTTTTACACTTATTTCACGTTTTATAGGAGCATTGATATAGTTGAGTTTCATACCTTTAAAGCATGACGCATTATAGTCCTTTGGAAAATTTGCAATCAACGTCACATCATACTCTTGAGTGAGCACTTCAAAATGATTGGTCAAAAACGCCTCGGCTGAACCAGGAATAGCTACCACAAAAGCAATTTTCTTTTTTGTCATAAACTTGCAACTATTTTGTTACTGTTAATTTCATTCCTTCACTAAATGGAACTACAATATAATTAAATTCAGAGATTTGGCTTAGTTCTCTTGAGTATGAAATTCCTCCATAAGCTTTCTTGACAATTGGCAAAAAACTGATTAGTTTTAAGCAGCTTCCTAAAAAGCTAGAACTTCTGTATTTTTTCCCTATACCATTGCATATCACTTCTAAAAGACGGTTTGCATTTGGAATTTCATCATCCTGCGGACAGAAAATTCCAGACATTCTTTTTTCTATGATAAGACGGATACACTCGCAAAGATTGTCAATGTAAATAAAACTTTGAATACCCTTCTCGTATGCTTTTGGGATTATAGGCAGTTTACTTGCAATCGATTTGAAGCCTGTTATATATCCACCTTTGCACCCTTTCCCATATACGCTGGGAGGACGAACGATGGCGACATTGAACGTGTTTTCTTGTATTTCATTAAGCCCTTTTTCTGCTAATATTTTACTTCTGCTGTAATAACAGCTGTCATCAGTGCTCAAAGGGGTCTCTTTGTCAATAATAAATCCGTTAAGGCGTTTACAAGCAGCATAGACCCCCATAGTACTTATAAAAATATATTGCTTAACGCCTTGACTCTTAGCTTTAGTTGCTATAGATATAGGCATTTCTGTATTTACAGATTTGTAAAGATTCCAGTCTTTGCAATTTGGGCGATGAACAATACCAGCAACATGAACAATGGTGTCAAAGTTGGAATAGTCATACTGTTTCCAATTTTCAGAAACAGCATCTAATTGTTTGACTTGGTGACCATTGTTGGTCAACCACTGATCAATGTGGTTTCCAATATAGCTGTTTTTACCAATTATTAGAATATTCATTATTTATGCGACTTTGAGTGGTGTTCTATAATGTATGCAAGAATTCTGCTTAAATTTTTTATTCCAATTAGTTTACCTAAAATTGATAAATATTTTGTACGAGGAAATACTGTGTAGTTATGTAAGAACCACAATGATTTAAGTTTCTTTAATACTGTTTTATCATGAATAAATGCTTTGCTATTACCTAGTAAAATATAATATTCATAACAAAGGGCAGAGTATAAAACCTTTCGCATACGAGAATTTTTGCATTGTAATACTAAATTGCATGTTTTGTGCATAACGTTTATAAAATTCCAGCATTTCCATTCTGTAAATGATCCTGTGACAGAGGTAGAAATACCTTTTCTATAAATATATGCGTCATTATTTACTACTTTGAATTTCTTAGCATAAATAAGTAATCGTGTAAACCACTCTATATCTTCAGAAGTAGTTCCTTCTTCAAACATGAGCTTGTTGTCAAGAAGAAAAGAGCGTTTGATAATTTTAAAACAAGGACTGGCAGGGAAAATGCCACAACTAACCATTTTTTCGGTTAAAATTATAGCATCGGTATCTTCTTCTAAAATTTTGGGATAATTTACACTTGCGCCATATTTGTTTGTTCTTGTATTATAATATTGATATGTGAACATCACAAAATCCAGATTATCTTTTTCGCACTTTTCTATGCAATTTTTACAAATATACTCATCTTTCAAATAATCATCAGCATCAAGAAACATAATGTACTTTCCTGAAGCATGTTTCAGCCCATAGTTTCTTGCGGAACTAGCCCCTCCATTCGTCTTTTTGTAATAATGTACAGGGTATTTTTTTACTATTTCTGCCGAATTGTCTTGCGATTCATCATCAACTACGATTATTTCAATATCAATTCCTTTTTGTGCTAATAATGAATCTAATGCTTCTTTAATATAAATTTCGGCATTATATAATGGAATGATAACAGATAGTTTCATTAAATAGTCGCTTTATGGTTGATGTATAAATATAAAGCTAAGCCAAAAGGCACAGCTAATAGTGTTATTAACTTCTCAGGAGAATCTGAAAGCCATTTTTTATTTCGAATCATTATTTGGGAAGATACATAGTGAATGGCATTACGGAACTTGAAACTTTTAGAAGTGCCTTTTCGTGACATCAAAAGCTTTCTTAATTCAGCGAAACTACGAGGACTATTTTTATATTGATTATAAATATTATAAGTCATTCCATCTGGCTGGTATTCAACAAAACATAAATTATCGTTAAGAAGGACGAGTGGATATTTAATATCAATCTTGTGAAATAGGTATATGGGATTAAAATTCTTTTCACCTTCAAATGTTGGCATGGGTGCTACTTCTTTTAACAACTCTGTACGATGCACTACTTTTACATCACCATGATGGTTATATTTTGGCGCCATGTCAATAATGTGAAGTGTTTCAATATCATTTTTAAAATAGCCTCCAATAGGTTTGCCATTAGTGAAGAAGTCTAGTCCGAGAATTCCACCTACCTTGTCACTGCCTTTTTCGTCCCACAATTTGATAATTTTTTCAACAGCATCATTTGGCATATAGTCATCAGAGTCAATACAAACACATAATTCTGTGTCTATCAATTCAATGGCTTTGTTGTAGCCTGTATGAAGTCCTCCATTTTCTTTATGACAATATCGAATAGTGAGCCATGGAGAATCTTTAGAATAACCTTCAAAACCATCTTTAAAGAGATGAATAGTGTCAGATATTAGCCAAGATTTGCATAGTTCCTTAGTGTTATCAATTGAACCATCATCAATAATAAGCCATTTGCAATCATGCGAAGTTTGCTGACAAAGTGCTTTGTATCCTTTTATAATGAGATTTGCACGATTATATGTTGGGGTAAATATTGTAATCCTTTTCATATACTTATTAATTGATTTAGCCCTCCATAGTAAATGAGGTTCATGAATAATGTGAATAAAAGATGATATGTTACAACTTTTGATAAGATTTTCATTCGGTTTTTACTCCAGTTTGTATTCACAAATGGGTATATAAGAACAATAGGATATAAGAACCAACTGAGGTATGCAATACGATTATTATATTCAACATACATACAGAGTACCCATACAGCATTTGTTGCTAAATATAGCTGTAAGAGTAATGTGTACATCTTTGATTTAATTTTTTTCTTGAAGATGGCATAATATCCCACAATCATTGGCATTGCTGAATATAAAATAAAATCAAGTCTGAATCCGCTTTTCCCTTCCCAGCCATTGTCAGAGTTGCTTGTAAGGTATTCAAGACCTTTCTTGTCACTAGTTAGTCCGGCAAACAAATATTGAAAGAAAGAGATATGTAATGCAGCTATAATTACGCACAAAATCCAACCGATGAAAAATATCTTAGGTTTTCTATATATGATGGAAATTATAAATGCCATTATCGGGAGTGACATCGAGTGGTGAAATCCCCATGATATAAGGACTAAAGCACAACAAATGAACTTTTTTCGATAATATGAAAGTGCTAATAGAAAGAGAGAAGCCGCGACGCCAGATTTGAAACCATTGCAAGAGTAGGAAAATGTTGAAAAAGCACCAAGGTAGCACAGAAATGCTATTAGAGTGTCTTTTGGAAATAGCTTTTTACATGCAAAAAACATACAACCGAAATATAAAATAGACATCAAAAAGAAGAAATTTGATATTCCCAGTTGTACACTTCCCCACCAAGCAAGTAGGTTGTCAAAAATCAAATTGTCAGCATTTGAGTCAAATGTAAAAGGCTCTCCGTCATAGAATGTGTAATAGTAATTTCTGTAATTTAGAGAATCGGAAAAGTTGCCTGTTTCTGGCCTCAATCCGATTGCTAACGTTAATCCAATTAAAAGAATAACGGCAGTTGGGTATCCCCAATTGTTATTATTAATATTATCTTGCCGTAAGTTATTTACTAATTGCGTTTTATATCGTTGTACTGCGCAAATAGTAAAAAAACTTACCACAAACAAATAAATGTAATTATATATTTGATAATCGGTCATTATTGCGTGCTTTAAAAATTTCCATCATTTAAAAAGCGTATTATGCGTTTGCAAGCTTTTCCGTCACCATAAGGATTTACTGCTTTGCTCATGGTTTCGTAAACTGCTTCATCATCTAAGAGAGCGCTTACTTCGTTCATGATTTTGTCGTAGTCAGTGCCTACAAGGTGAACTGTGCCGCTTGTTAAAGCTTCTGGGCGTTCGGTGGTGTCGCGCATCACCAATACGGGTTTCCCAAGGCCTGGAGCTTCCTCTTGGATGCCACCTGAGTCTGTAAGCACAATAGTGGAATGTGACATCAGGTGAACAAACTCAAGGTATTGAAGTGGCTCTATGAAAAAGAAGTTTAGGCGTGCGAGATTTTCTCCAAACACCTCATGAATCGGTTTGCGAACATTGGGATTTAAGTGCATTGGGTAAACGAAATCAACCTCTGGGTATTTTTCAGAAAGGTCTTTCATTGCTGTCACCATATTGATGAATCCTTGTCCGAAGTTTTCACGACGATGCCCAGTGATGAGTACAAGTTTTTTCCCGTTAGCAAGGCGCTTGATGTCATAGCCTGATTCCGCAAGTTTTTTGTCTTGCTCTTCACGTAAAGATGCATTGTTGTGAAGTTTTGCCACAACCATGTGAAGAGCATCGATAACAGTGTTTCCTGTTACAAAAATTTTGCCATGCACTTTTTCCTCAATCAAGTTTTGTTCTGATAGAGGGGTGGGCGCAAAATTGTATGAAGATATTCTGCCTGTAATTTGTCGGTTCATTTCTTCTGGCCATGGGGAGTAGATATTATGGGTTCGAAGTCCTGCTTCTACATGCCCCACCGGGATTTGTGCATAAAAAGCTGCCAGCGCACCAGCCATAGAGGTGGTGGTGTCGCCATGCACAAGCACAATGTCGGGCCTACATTCTTTGAAAACATCTCTAAGACCGGTTAGCACTTTGGCTGTCACATCAGTGAGGTCTTGTCCTTGCTTCATGATGTTCAGGTCGTAGTCAGGAACCACATCAAATATTTTCAGCACTTGATCCAGCATCTCCCGGTGTTGTCCTGTCACACACACTATTGTTTTAAACTCATTTGGGCACTTTTGGAGCACCTTTACTAATGGGCACATTTTTATTGCCTCAGGGCGTGTGCCAAAAACGAGCATTACAGTTTTCATATCTTGTTGTGTTTTATTGTCCTTTTTATGTAGCTTAATATGTCCTACTGCCTTTGAATATTCTGCCAGTGATAATGTCGGATATAAGTGAACCAAATTTTGGTCCCACCACTTTTACGAACTTGCATTTTAAATTGTGTTTAGTTTCGTCCCACCAGCTTTTATCAATCCAACTGCCGGCAAAATGATGTATGCACACACTTTTGTCTGTAATAATAATGCTGCCTGTTCCATGGTCTTTTGGACAGAAATACTCTGATGGATACATCGTACATAAACCAGGGAAGTCTTGATAGGTGTTGTTGAGTATTAACCCATGCTTCTTCATGTAGGCAGTGATTACTTCTGTGTTAGTTCTCATGTCGAATGTGCCATCCTCTTTAACAAATCTTCGTCCGTTATATTCGTCAAGAAGATCTTTAGCCCATCTGCTTCCTTTCTCTGCAGCCATCATTCCAGTTGGTACATATCCGTTGTTTTCAAAGCCGGAAAACATGTGATGATGAAGGAATGGGTCGTATGTTTTCAAAACTTCCACATCAGTGTCCATATACACACCACCTTCAGTATATAATGCATACAGACGAACAACGTCTGTAACGAAGGCAAACTTTCGGTTTTCAAATGCTTCTTTAGCATAGGGATACATGTTTACATCAAAGTTGTCTTCGTTCCATTCCTTGATTTCATAATCAGGAAGGTGCTTTTTCCAGCTTTCGATGCACTTAATTGCTTGCTCATTTTTAGGACCTTTGCCAAACCAGCAGTAGTGTACTATTTTGGGAATCATATTGTTTGACGGTTTATTCTATTAATTTGTAAATTTTCTCCACTTCATTTATTCCGGCATTGTCATGCGATTGGAGATAATTGATTAGCTGTTGTTGCTTTTCTTTGTCGATTGCCAAATAGTGGATTGCTTCCGCGATTTTCGTATTGTCGAGTTCGCAAATGATGCCATCCGCGCCATTGTTTATTTGGCTCTTTGCAGTAGGATAATTTGTTATGATTACGGGTTTACAGAGAATTTGAGCTTCACGCACCACAATTGATTTCCCCTCATAGCGAGAAGGGTGCACATATATATCGCAATTTTTAATATACGGATATGGGTTGTCAGATGGTCCCAGGAATGTGATCACATCATCTACTCCCAATTCCTTTGCCACAGAATCAATGTTGCTATGATTTCCTGGACCTACAATAAACCAGTGAAATTTAAAGTCCTTTCCGCCGATTTTTTTTAATTCAGCGGCTATATGTGGAATGTTGTCATAGTTTTTTGCATAGCTGATACGTCCCACAGAGCATAGTGTAACAACCCCCTCCCTTCTATAATCAGCCTCAACAGTCTTGCTCGTTGCATTTTTTTCAATCCACCGTTTTGGCATCATATTTTCGCATTCTACAATTTTTCCCATCAAGGTAGGGAACACTCTTAAAAATGCTTGGGTAACATCCTTACTAATCGATATAATCTTGTCATAAGCACCCCAAATTGGAAGTTCTTTTTCTACATTGATAGATATTTGGTTGTAATCGGTATGAATCCAAGCTATTTTTCTTTTTGCAGACACATGTTTGAGCACAAAATCATGAGGGTTCATGTAAGAGATAGCTAAGTCGTATGTTCCAAATTTTTTCAAACTTGGAACAACTTTAGCACACCCTTCCCCAATATAGGCAAACCCAGCACAGTGAGGCAAGTCAGTTGGATTTCTTTTGTAAAATCGTTTGGTGCGCCATTTAGCTATGAGTCGTGCAAGCACCATCTGTGGATAACCCATTAAAAGAACTTTCTTCATGGGCTTTTCCATCGTTGACCAAATGCGAATTTCTGGCAACACATTCACATAGTCGGGTATCGCATTCATAAACACGCCTTGATGCGAATAGATAAACAAATCAATGTCTACTCTTTTTGGGTCAAGAGCCTCAAGAAGACCAATAAGAGAACTTTCCGCACCACCTATCTCCATATAGTGCATAGCTATGTATATCCGTGGCTTGTTCATATCAGATATGAAGTTTTCGTTTAAGAATGGAGAAGAAATTTTGCTTGTAGTATTTTTTTAATGCTTTTTTCTTCGCTTCATTTAAATCAATAGATACGAGATAATCTACCACCTCTTTGTATTTAATATTTTCGTAGTTAGATTTCATTTGTGAAATAATGTCGTTCCAAAACACAATATGGTCATAGTCTAGTTCCATAGCTTTATTGTTGATGAAGTCTTTAATTTTGTTTAAAAGTGTGTCATCTAAATTAAAACCATATTTTGCAATATCGTCAGCTCCTTCAGCAATGAGAGCAAGCATGGAACGGAAACATTTTTCACAAGAACAACAATTGTGGGTGTTAAAGGAACATACTCGTAAATTTAAGTTAAGATTGTGTTTCTTTTGAAATTCAACAATTAAAGCAACTTTGTCTTGCCTTGATAGTTCATATCCATCGTGTATTGTACTTGTTCCTGCGCATTTAATGCAATTGTCAATTCTTGGGTCAGAAATGCAAACAACGTATTGACCGAATGTATAACTGCTTGCAATATAAACATTTTTTACCCCGAAATAATAACTTGCAACCATTGCACACCCAAGAAATGCAAGGGAATGTTGACAGCCGAACCACCAATTCAAACCATATTGCTTTCTAATTTGGGATGCTATAATAAATGTGGCAAAGTTAGACTTAACAAAATGTGATGTTAAGTCATGGCATTTCCCAATTTGAGATATTGCTTTTAAATCGGCATCATAAACTAAATTTTGTTCTTTTGGAGAATGGTTATACCATCCATTTGTGTTGAATAGTATCGGGTTTGACTTCCTTATGCGAAGTAAAGTTGCAGTTGCGTCAATTCCTCCAGTGAATAATTGTAGAGTTTTATTTTCCTTTTGTGGGCAATTGTTTATTATTTGTGCAGCAATAATTGTACCTTTTATTTGTGTATTAGGGTGTAACTCTCTGAATCCAGTTTTAAGTACCTGTAAACAATTGTAAAAGTCTTGATCTATTTCATTAACCCATATTACCGTGTCTGTAATCCAAGAAAATGGAAGCAAGTTTGTTAAAACTGGTACGACAAGGACAGAATTTGGTATATTAGTGATATCAAAAGTATATTCTGTGAAGAATGTAGTTTCGTTAAAATAACGCTTAAGCTCTGGACTTATGTCTAATTTTATTGTTACGTTATTTCTGTCTTTTGATATGGTTGAAATTGTTATTGTTTTCATTTTTTAAGCGTTGGTTTTGAATTGTGATTTCCATTGGGTGATTGCTTCAAAGTCCATCACAATTTTTGTTTCAAATTCGCTGTTGAGCATTGCGCCGAGTTGTTGAATATCGTTGCGTTCGATGCAGTTCAGATGGTTTTTTGCGTTGATGGCACGTGCACGCTCATCGATGGCTATAATGATAGCTCTGCGGGCGTGGCGCATGGCATACACGCCTCCGTGAAGTCGGGTGCCAACGTAATCGGTGTCGTTGTTTGTCAAAAACTCATCGTATGCCTGTTTCGACGCTTCCAGTATTTTAATCTGGTCAATGTTTTGGAATTTGTGCAGATATTCAAAGTCGCCCACACACTGTGGAAAGAAATACACCTCTTGATAGTTCTTCAAAAGGGTGTCAATTATGCTTTGGTCGGCATCCATTTGAGCACCATAGCCAGCGGTGAGCGTAAACACCACTTTATTTGCCTTTTTAGTGGGTATGGTTTTGCAAAAATCGGGAGTGAACATCCACATCGTCACGCAACCAGTGTTGATGGCTTTCTTTCCGAGATATTCCATATATTTCTTGCTGCGTTCGTCGCGTGCGCTATGGTAATAATCAGAATTGAGCAAATTTCGGTAAATGTGGCGTGTGTACCAATTGCTTCCGTATTCGGCTCCTGCACCAGCACCAACTCCCACCAGAATGCAACCTTTAAGTGGCTGATAATTAAACATGTTGATATTCCACTGTGGGTAGTGGGTTAGGAGGTTTGGAATAAGTATGTTTGAACCGCCCACAAATTTCAGTTTGCTGTTTGCGAACGACATTAGGGCATTTGACTTCCTCCACACTTGATACCAGTGGAATGGAGAAACGTGTGTTGGAAGGTTTCGCACGAAGCTTTTAGAAAGAATGGGTGCAAGTTCCTTTCGCGTACATTCCATGATGATGTCGTCACCAATATTATCGGTGGCAATACTTGTATCGAGAAGAAGAATGTTGTCCATAATTATATGTGTAATTTATTGCGTATGAAGCCAAATGTACTCTCGCGCTGATTTGCAGTGAGGCAAACGTATGCAAAGATTATCAGTTGTAGGAATAGTGATGCACATGTCATGATGCATAGTCGAAGGAACGACGAGGGCAACATTTGTTGCAAGGGCAGCAAAATCAATAGCGATATTGCAGAAGTGAATGTCACCAGTCCTATGGTAGTGAAATATTTGCTTTGTTCAATTTGAGGTATGTAATATTTGGCAATCAGCACGTTAATTAATACCAAGGTGGCATTGATTGTGGCAATGGTGATGAATGTGCTTGCTACGGGTAGTCCGATTTTGAAAAGAAAGTAGGATATGATAGGTGAAATGCAAAATAAAGTACCTGAATAAGCGCTTACTTTTTTCACATTACCAGAGGCGTGAATGTCGATGATTATGATGTATCGCATTGATTCAAAGAAAATGCTGATAAGCAGTATCTTGCAGAATATTGCAGCCATTTGTGGCACCTCTACCAACCACAGGCTAAGGATATAGTCACATTCAAGAAACACTGGTATAGCAATAAGCGTGTAGAGCATCATAATTGCCTTTAATGCAAGGAATGTTAATGATTGCATTCCTTGTATGTCGCCACTTGCGTATTTTTTGATGATTTGCGGGCGGAAAGCTGTCATTGCATTTGATGAGAATTGGGTGACAATTCCAGAAACGGTGAACGCCACGCTTGCAGCCGCATTCATCACTACGCCGAAAAATGAGTTGATTACAAAGTTGTTTGCTTGATTTCCGGCTATTCCTCCAAAGTTGCCGTAAAGATTCCAACCGGAGAAGGATAGGAGGGGGATGAGGTAGGTTTTGTCCCACACCCAGTGGAAGCGGGATTCTTTGAAGTGGCGTAGGCAGTAGATGCGGTATATCATCATGATGATGAGGCTTACGGCAAAGGTGAGTACGGCGTAGAGTTTGAGCTTGTCGAAATCACCGATGGTGAGCAGGTACACGATGAGCAGCTTTAGCGTCACGTTGAGGATTTCCATGTAGGCATATACGTCCATTTTTTCGTGGGCGATGATGGTGGCGTTGTATGGCACTTGGGTGATGCTTAGCATGGTGGCAAGTATGCTGAACTGGTACACCCAGTGTGCTGCCTCCATGCGACCTTCGGGTATGTTGAG
>SAMEA3663083__coassemble_403_pt1 | contig 25120 bp, 25 predicted proteins | sample SAMEA3663083__metabat2_low_PE_014 | metagenome-assembled genome bin SAMEA3663083 (sample SAMEA3663083) | pig gut metagenome | biome: pig gut; feature: pig-associated habitat; material: faeces | place: France | collected 2012
CGACAGGTGCGAAGCACTGGCATCGCCAAAAGGCTGTTTTTTATGTTTTTTGTTTCTGTGCCACCCAGTATTTATCCGCTGAACCCAGACCCGTCCACCCCCCCCCAAAAAAAAACTCGTTGACCCATTGACTTGTTGACTCGTAGACTCAAATTTTCCACCTTTTTATTTGGTATTTGTTGGGGGAATTGGTAATTTTACGAACTACAACCACAAAGCGCAATGCCTATGGAACTCCTTCTTCCAAAAAAAATCAACAGCACCGAGAAAATGGTGCTGACCGACGCACGACAAGTGACCGTGATTGGCGCCAACGGCAGCGGTAAAACTCGCTTCTGCAATCAGATGATGAAACTCTGCGGCGACAAGGCTTTCCGCCTCTGCGCCATGCGCGCCATGTTTCCCGACACTTCCGCAGAAGTGTTGCCAGGCTCGATTTCCGACATTTTCAACAAACTCAACGAGTCAACGCCGCTGCTGAAAAGCCTTGCCAACACCGAGTTCGACAAGTTGGTGCACATCATGCTCACCGAGGAATTTCACGACCTAATGAGCTACAAGGCGCATTTGCTCATGAACGAGCAACTGGAAGTGCCGAAAACGAAACTCGACACCACCGTGAAGATGTGGCAAGAGGTGTTCCCGAAAAATAAGGTGCTGCGTGAAAACGGCAAACTCCTTTTCTCGAACGAGGACAGCACCGACCAATATTCATCGCTCCGCTTGAGCGATGGCGAAAAAGCCGTGCTCTACTACATCGGCGCGGTGCAGTATGCCATGCCGGGCGCGGTGGTGCTGGTCGACGACCCCGAAACGTTTATCCACAGTTCCATCATGACTCCTTTGTGGAATGTGATTGAGGAAATCCGCCCCGACTGCACTTTTGTGTACAACACCCACAATCTGGAGTTTGCTTCAACGCGCATCGACAACCACTGCGTGTGGGTGAAGAGTTTCGACCCTGCCAACATGGCGTGGGACTACGAGGTGATGAACTCAAGCATACACCTGAGCGAGAGCATCTACCTCGAAATATTGGGCAGCCGCAAGCCGGTGCTTTTTATCGAGGGCGACGACACCCACAGCATCGACGGCAAACTCTATCCGCTCATTTTCCGCGACTACACGGTGAAGCCGCTCGGCAGTTGCAACAAGGTGATAGAGAGTGTGCGCTCGTTCAACAATTTGCAGTCGTTCCACCACCTCAACAGCTGGGGCATCGTGGACCGCGACCGACGCGACGCGAAAGAGGTGGAATATCTGCGCGCCAAGAAAATCCTCGTCCCCGATGTTGCAGAGGTGGAAAACATTCTGCTCTTGGAGGGCGTGATTAAAGCCGTGGCGCGCCATCGGAAGAAAAACCCCGACGAGGTGTTTATGCGTGTGAAGCGCTCCGTGCTGCGCATGTTCAGCAGCGAACTGCGCCAGCAGGCCCTACAGCATGTGCGCCACCGTGTGAAAAACGATGTGGAGAAGCGCATCGACAAGCGGTTTACCAATATCGGCGCACTGGAAGAGCACATGGTTGACCTGGTGAACGAAATCGACCCTCGCTCCATCTACGAAGGACTGTGCCGCCAGTTCCACACCTATCTCCAGAATGGCGACTACGCCTCGGTGCTGCGTGTGTTCAACCAAAAGAGTATGCTCCCCGATTGCAACGTGGCAGGACTTGTGGGACTTTCCGACAAGAAGTCGTATATCCAAGCCGTGCTCGGCATCCTCAAGACCGACGGTCCCGATGCCGAAGCCATCCGCACCGCCATCAAATCCTGCTTCGGCCTCACCAACCCCTGTTAGTAGTTGATGATGTGGCGGTCGTAGGTGAGCGAGCCCAGTATGCCCCAACCGTTGCCGATGTTGCTGTATAGGCCTATTGGGGTGGTGTAGGAGTCGTCGGTGGAGATGCGGAAAAGCAGATACGATTTCATGAAGTAGTAAAAGTCGGGGGTGATGGTCTGCAACTCAAGTATCACCCTCGGATTATCGCCATACCTTTTTCGTGTCTCCACTGTGAAGGTGTAATCCTGTCCATTGAACAAGTGGTCGTCAAACACGTTGCTGAAGCCGGCTTCCCAATTGCCAAAAGGCTTTGTGAGCATATTGTCGATAAAAATCACATCTTCGGAAGTGAATGCGTCGGATATGGTGTAATATTTGTGCTTTATAATGCCGTTATCCTCATATCGCTCAGCCAATCCACGCACCTTGAGCCTATAAAAATCGTGGGAGGCTCCAGGATCGTGTATGCGTAGGGTTATGCGCATTACGGAGTCCACGCCATAGTACTCAAAGGGGCTCTCCAGTAGTTTTGTGCCATCGTCACCGTTGTCCTTATATACGACTTCTGTACTGACAATCTCTATTTTATGGGGGGCTTTCACCTGTGTGGTGGCAGTCGCGTCTTTGTAACCTTGGGCACTCACCTTGATTTCAATATTGTCGCCAACTTGCGGACGGTAGTCGCAGGTGTAGTTGTATGGTCGTTTTTCGTTGTATGTCAAGATGTGTGTTTCGGTGCCGTTCACAATGATTTGTGCCTCAGCGTCTTTAATCGCTATCTGCGTTTGGTATAGTGAGTCGAGGTCGTCATAGTACTTGTCGACAGTGAATACATGCGACGGATTGTCGTTGATAGTGAATGATCTTGACACCATCATTGAGAATGGCTCTTCAGGCGTGGTGAGCGCAAAGATGGCTAAGCTTGCATCCTGATTGCCTTCAAACTCGATTATTTTCTCACAGCTCGCCAGTGATATGGCGACTGTCATGGTGAGTAATGCTGGAAGAATATGATTTATTCGCATTGCTTAAAATTTTTGTGTTATACTGATAGAGGGCATAATCGGGAATGGACATACACCCTTCAGTACGGCTTTTTTCCCATTATAGCCCATGTACACGCTGCTGACATTGTAGTGGTTATAAATATTATAAACACCTAAGCCAACAACGGTTTCACCAAGACGGTACTTGATCGATAAGTTGGCATTGATGTCGAGATGGTGGGAGTCTGGTAGTTTATAGTCGTTAATGTTACGGAACGTCTGGAAAGGTTGCACGATTCCTGCAAGGGAGTGGAATCTGTTTTTAACCACATCACCTACTGTGATCCAACCCCTAATGTCCATAATATTATCACCATACACTATCACTGGTATTTCTCCTCCGTATTCTTCCAGTGTTGTTCCCCATACAATTGTGTAGGGGACGGTGCCTCTGCGCCCCGACTGGTAGTTCCACGACGCGCTAAGGTCTATTGACACCTTTTTTGAGAGTGTGAAATATTGAGTGACATTGGCGGAGAAATTGTTGCGGCGGTCGGTTGCGGCATAGAATTCCTTGCCACCGTTAATCTCGTTTCCGGGCTGGTCAAATTTGCGTAGCGCCTTCGACCAAGTGTAGGAAACCCATCCTGTGGTGTTGCCCACTTTTCGCTCAGCCAGTAGCTCGAAACCGTAGCTTCTCCCTTTGCCCAATGCCACGATTTCCTGCCAGTTTTGGTCGGCAACGAAATAGCTTGCGCCGTTGCGGTATTCCAGCACGTTGCTGAGTGTCTTGTAGTAGGTTTCGGCAGAGAAGCAGAATCCCGCCACCTCATAGTTCATCCCCAGCCCCCAAAGGTGGCTTTTCATCAGTGGCACATTCTTGGTTATCGGCACCCAGATGTCGCTTGGCATAATTAGGTTGTTGGTCACAAGGCGATGAATGCCTTGCGTCATATAGGAATAGGAGGCCTTTGCGGAAAGGTTCTGCGCTATGGTTTGCTTCAGCGATAGGCGAGGCTCAATGGCGAAATACGATTTGTCGGTCACAAAATAGGAATTGAATCGCAAGCCGTAATTGGCTTTCAACCCCCCAAACACCGAGAAGTCATCTTCGGCGTAAGCCGATGCGTTGTTCACATACAGGTTGTCGCCCCTCTTGTAGTCGATATACTCGTGCGAGGTGATGTACTTGGGCTCTTCAAGATACTCGTCTTTTTCATAGTTTAAGCCTCCACGATAACGCGTCACGGTGGCGTCTTTCAGCACCTTTGTGTAAGGCGATAGCAGCTGTCGTGACAGCTTAACGCCGTAACGCAGATGATGCTTGTCGCCCACACGCAGCGACGCATCGGCTGTGAGCGCCATGTCTTTGATGCCGGAATGGGTTGCGATTCTGTTGATTTCATCGTGCGTGTAATAGAGTCGGTATCTGTCGGTAATCTTGTTGTTGATTTGGTTGAAAAGCGACATGTCGTAGATATACTGGCTATAATTCACATTGATATTCAGACGATGGTTGGGAGTGAGGAATGTGGTGAAATAAACGCTTGTGAGCAAATTGTTCCATTTGCTCTCTGTGCTACTTTCTTTTTGTTCGTCTTCCCGATACTGATTTTTAGAAAACACCGTTGGATTATCAATTGTGTTTGTGTGGCGTTGACTTTTAGATGGCGACTCATTATCATTGTCATTACCATAATAAAACAAAGCCGAAAGGCGGCTACGCTCGTTGAACTTGTGCACCAATTTTGCAGTAATGTCGTAATACTTCATGTTGGAGTAGGGGCGCATGGCTGCTGGCTGGTCGTAGAAATGCTCAAGAATGGGCTTCGCGATAAGGTTGAAATATGAAATTCGGGCAGCCACGTTGAATGAGGTGTGCCCTTTCCAAATCGGACCCTCTGCCTGTATGCGACTTGTGAGCATTCCCAAGCTCAGCAGACCGTGGTACTTGTTGTAGTCGCCCTCCTTTATGCCCACATCTATCACGCTCGACAGTCGCGAGCCATATCTTGCAGGAAATGCGCCACGGTAGAAGTTGATGTTGCCCACCATGTCGGGGTTGATGGCACTTACATACCCCTTGAGGTGCTCGGCATTGTATATCGCCGATCCGTCGAGGGTGATATAGTTCTGGTCGTAATCGCCACCACGCACAAAAAGTCCAGCAGTGCCCTCTGTGCTCGACTGCACACCGGGAAACTTTTGGAGCGACTTCATCACATCGGGCTCGCCAAGAAATACGGGCACAGTTAGTATCTGCCCCTTGCTCAGAGTGATGGCACTCATCTGCGATGACGCAGACCCGAAATTGCTGGCACTGCCATATACCACCACGTTTTCAAGCTGCTTTCCTTTCTCCAACCTAACGCTGTCGGCTTGAGTTCCCATATCTGTTTGAGTTGCTCCTGACGACAATGCAACGATGCAAAAGGCAAATAAAACAGAGCGTGTCATAAGTATTACTATTTATTTGAAGGAACCATATTCCAAACCATTCTCGTATATAAAGAATTTGTGTCGTAGCCCTTCACTTCACGATTGAGTTTGTAGTCCATAATCATGCGGCCGCTTTCCTCCGACAGATCAAGGCTAACAACTATAAATTCGTCAGCAAAATAGATAGAACCAGCTGTAGAATGCTGAGGTTGTTCGGCTATCAGTAATTTTTCCTTGATGGTGACTTCGCGAAAATCTGTACGAGTGTAGCCGTCATAAGTGTATAAGTATTCCATTTTTTTATCCTTATCAATATGTATTTTTATGGGCAAAGCATTAATTATTTGCAATCTTCCCGAAACAGTGTTGTTGTCGTAATAAATTGCATATTCTAGCTCCCACTCATAGTTGTCCATGGCGTCGGTCAGCTGTTCTTTAGTGAAGTTCATGTTGGAGTCAATCAGCTTTCCGCTTTCAACAAACACTTTCCCATTACCATCTTTCGGACGCGTTATCTCTGTTTTTTTATTATAGTTTGGCTCGTCGTTACCACACGATACACAAAGTGTAACCAGCAAAAGTAAAATTAAACTCAACTTTTTCATAAATGTTACAATTAAATAAATGAGTTTTTTTTAGTTCTCTATCACAATTGGTTCATAGTTGAATTCTCCAACCATTCGGTGTGACTGGTCATAAAACTTCAAGCACATTTCATATATTCCTGTGCGATTAAAGGTGACATTCACGCCGCTGACGTTTCCCTTGAATGTACTGTTGATTTCTGCATACCCCTCTGCTATGGCATCGTCCCCTTTGGCTGTTTCAATAGTACAAACCATCGAATATGGATCAGAAAACTTGGCATAGTAATCAGCCGCCACACCTTTTGGTATTTCTCCTGTGCCGTAACTACAGATGATTACACCGTATGATATAGGTGGAATATGGTTATAGTATTTTCTGATGTTCATATTAAGATATGGTCCATAACCTGGGGCGTGACGCATCAAAGGCATTGCCCCCCTTTAGATTCATACATTCCCTGAACAGTTTCTGATACGATGGCAGAGTGGTCGGATTTATAATAGTATATCTTTTTAGCATTGGACTCTGTGGTTTCAGAATAATAGTCATTTGTCCAGTAGTTTGCAATATTTGGTTCTTTGTCTTTAGTCTGTTCATTTATCCAACATATTGTATCACCACCATCTGACAAGTTCCATGCATAGCTGTGGCAATTATATGTTGCTGATGAGCTTGATAGCATTGTGGCTTCTGGGAACTGTTTTCTATATTGCTCATCATATTGTTGGATTTCTTCTTTGCTCATTTCTGCACGAATCTTCACTTCAATCGCTTTACCGCCTTTAGTGTGGATTATTGTCCGGGAAAAGCATGTTGCGGTGCTTAATGCAACCAATAATATGGTAATTAATCTTGCTTTCATTTTTTATAGGTTTAAGTTACTTAGAAACTATAGCGGAGATTCTTGTGTACTCTTGTGGATTGTCCACATTTCCTCCAACGCTAATAAAAGACTTTAAGGCATCGGTTTCCTCTTTAGAAAGAGTTCCTTGTGCCAGCTTAACTTGAGAGTTGATGAGCAGCGAGCGGCGAACTGTGTAGATAGATGGGTCTTCCAACTTTTTCTCAAGCACTTTATTAGAAACCAGCTCCAGTTTCTCAAGGTTTTCTCCCTCATAAAGCGATGTGAGTTCTTTTGATGCAAGATAAAGTTCAATGAATCCCATATATGTGATTTTTGAGAAATCTTCTCGGTGAACTTTTGGTGATGCGGCATTGAAGTTGATGTCATCATAAAACGCCAGCATCTTCGTAGGGGCATCTTTTCTTTTCTTCAGCTCGGAAAAGCCGTTAAAATGCTCAAACACTACCTTTGCCCCAACCATTTCATTATTATAGGCAAAATACAGAGCATGAAGAGGATGGCTCATACACACATCAATCAGCTCGTCGGTAGACATTGAGTTGAGTTTTTCTTCGGGAATTTGGCAAGCGGCGAGCATTTCTTCAAGCGACTGATATTGCGCCCAAACATTTGGTGCAGTGATGGAGTCGAAAGAGAAGGTCACTCTTGGTATAGGTTGCGCAGAGTATCGAGAGCCCTCGTTCAAGACATCATCGGAACAAGAGCACATTAGCGCTACCAGTGCGATTAGCAAAAATGTATTGACTTTCATCGGTTGGTTATTTTAATGGTGAAATAAAATGGCTTTCTTTTAGTTAAAGAGGTTAGTTATTTGGCGTAAATGTAGTAAACAATAATGTGTTTTTCCAAATGTTTTTTAAACAAATATTAAGAACATAACATTTTTTAACTGTTTAACAATGACATTATGGCTCAACTTAGGCCAGATAAATAGACTCCCGAAAACGAAATGGGGCATCGTGGCGTGTGTATATACAGAATAAGAGCCATTCTCACGAACGGCTCTTACCCTGCTTGTTATATATTACGAATTATTCTAGTTGTCGATTTTGTTGATATTACTCAATCACTCGGCAAGCACCCATGTAGCGTGCTTTGTAGTAACTTTCGGTGGAGTGACTTTCGCGAACACCACGGCTTGCGGCGTGAATGAACTTGAAAGTGCCATTGCCATTGTCGGCCTCGGTGACGATGCCCACATGGCCAATTCTATTGCCACGCGCACGACCGTTGAAGAATACGAGGTCGCCTGGCTTCAATTCGCTGCGGCTCACGCTGCGACCATTGTTCACCTGACCACGAGAAGTGCGGTCTAAGCTATAACCAAACTGGCTGAACACATAACTTGTGAAACCTGAGCAGTCGAACGCACCTGGGCGAGAAGCACCATACACATAAGGAGTGCCGCGGAACGAGAACGCGAGTTTCAACAAAGCGTCCACTTTTTGGTTGTTGTAATTAATGGGAGCGTTAGCTATTTGCTGTTCGATAGTTCCTCTTTTGTTCACGTTGGTGTGAGAGAGGCGTTGCGCATTCATCGCGAAACAAGCCATTGCCATCACTGCCACGAGGAGGATTCGAGTAAATGAGTTCTGTATATTGTTTGACATTAAAAATCCGTTTTTAGGGGGGTCTTTCGTTAACATCACAAAGTTACGAAAATCGGATTTTGCTCACAAATTTGCGAAACACTCTTAAACATTTACTTTTGTAAACACAAAAAACCGATTTTTTGATAAAAATTCACCCCTCACCGCCGTCAGACCCAACAATTTGCTATTCAATTTCTCAAATTCACCCAAATCAAAAACCGAAAACTTTTACACATTTTAACAAATTCACACACCTCTAAACTCCTATTTTTGCACACATCTCCCCATCTGTGCAAAAAAATCCCCCATAAACTCTCGAACACGGATAGCACGAATTAAACGGATATTTTTTTGTTGTTGGGATTGATAGGGGTAGGGTGAAATCTAAATTCTAATCTCTAATTCCTAATTTCTGATTTCTAACTTCTTTTTTGGGGTTGGGGTTTTGAGGATAGTGATATTTTCAGTAATTTTGTGGTAAATTAGAAATGTTATGAGCGATAGAAAAATGCTGATTGTGGTTGACCCACAAATTGATTTTATAAGCGGTTCGCTTCCTGTGCCTGGCGCTGCAGAGGCTATGAATCAGTTGGCTGATTACGTGAAAGCCAATGGTGATGATTATGCCTTGATGGTGGTGACCAACGATTGGCACCCTTACGACCACTGTTCGTTTGCGCCAAATGGCGGTCCTTGGCCTGTGCACTGCGTGCAGAACAGCGAGGGTGCTGCCACCTACTGGCCGCTGCTCGAAGCCCTCTACCAAAGCGAAACCGAGACGCTGTTTTTGCAAAAGGGCGACTTGCGTCACCGCGAGGAATACTCTATCGTTCAGAACACTGGCGCGCGTGAGTTTTTTGAGAACACGCTCGATAATTCACTGCTTGCCGATGCCGATTGCCAATATCAGCATGTGGACGTGTGCGGTATCGCTGGCGATGTGTGCGTGCTCAACACGCTTCGCGACTTGCTCCCCATTGTGGGCACCGACCGCCTGCGAGTGCTCACTCGCTTTGCACCATCGCTCGACGGCGGTAAGGCGCTTCAGGCGTTTATCGACGAAAACGGCATCGTCACATTATAACATTTACACAACTAACAGCAATAAACTTACACAAGAAATATGAGAATTGATATACTCTCGGTGATGCCCGAAATGCTTGAGTCGCCTCTGCACTGCTCAATTCTGCAACGCGCCCAAGACAAGGGGCTTGTGGAAATTCATGTGCATAATCTGCGCGACTGGTCGCTTCGCAAGCACAAAAAAGTGGACGACTATCCCTTCAGCGGCGAGGCCGGCATGGTGATGCAGATTGAGCCTGTGCACCGCTGCATTGAGCATCTGATGAGCGAACGCCACTACGACGAGGTGATTTTCACTTCGCCCGACGGCGACATCCTCGACCAGCCGATGGCCAACTCGCTCTCGCTTGCCGAAAACATTATCATTCTCTGCGGACATTACAAGGGTGTGGACTACCGCATTCGCGAACACTTGATTACCAAGGAAATATCCATCGGTAATTATGTGCTCACCGGTGGCGAACTGCCTGCCGCTGTGATTGCCGACTCTATCGTGCGACTGATTCCCGGTGCCATCGGTGATGAGCAGAGCGCACTCAACGACTCGTTTCAAGACAATTTGCTTGAAGCACCCGTATATACCCGACCTGCCGACTACAACGGCTGGAAGGTGCCCGAAATTCTGCTGAGCGGCAACCAAGCCAAAATCGAGGAATGGAAAATGCAGCAGGCATTGGAGCGCACCAAGCGACTTCGTCCCGACCTCTTGAAAGATTAACCCGACATCAATAAAAAAAAACACCAAAACAATGAGCATATTTGGCAAAAAAATCGAACGCCCTTCATGGATGCCAAGATGGATGAGTTTCACCCTGGTGTTCTCTATTTTCATGATTGGAGCCCTCTTTTTCATGGGTCCTAACAACTTTATGAAAGTGGTGGAACTGAAAAAGGAAATCAAGGAGTTGAAAAAAGAGATTAAAGCCAACCGCGACACTACTGCCATCTACGAGGCGAAAATCCGTGAACTCAACACCGACAAGGTGACGCTTGAGCGCATCGCCCGCGAGAAGTACGGTATGAAGCGGCTCAACGAAGAAGTATATATAACCGAAATTCCATAAATATCATTATGCTATCAGATAAAGGAAAAGAAAAAGCGCAATACATCATGCTGTCGGTAGCCATGCTCCTGCTGGTGGGTACAGCCATTCTCCCTCTGCTCAACATCTACTGGGAGGGGTTGAAGTGGATTTTCGCCTTTGGCGCAGTGCTGGCACTTGCCGAGCGGCTCACCGAACGCTACCGTGGCGACAACTTGCGTGTGCGCCGTCTCTACACGATGGGCAAGGTGTCGGCCGTGCTCTATTGCGTGTCGGCTTATCTTCTCATCAATTCTTCCACAGGAAATCCGTCAGACTGGCTGGCTTTCCTCATGGCTGGTGCGGTGATGCAAATCTACTGCATGTACGTTTACGACTACGAGAAGAAAAAGGAAGATAAAAAAAACGACAACAAACAACATTAATATAAACAGTACAATAAATGAAAAGTTTTCAGAAAATCGCATTAGCAATGATTGCCGCAGCGGCGGCAACTGCGGCGAGCAATGCACAGAACATCAACGGACGCATCACTTGCGACGGTGCTGGCGTGCAGGGCGTGGCCGTGAGCGATGGATATGTAGTGACGTTGACCGATGCCGACGGTAACTACAGTTTCACCAGCCAAAAGAAAAACGGATATGTGTTCTACACGCTTCCACGAGGATACGAGCCGACCACTTCCTACAATTTCATTCCTAAATTTTGGGAGCAACTGTCGTCGACCGATGTCAGTGCCACCGAAACCCACAATTTCACACTCCACAAGGTGGACAACGACGACCACTTGATGATTTTCAGTGCCGACGCGCACTTGGCTGACCGCAACAAAGACCGCGCCATGTATCAGAAAAGTTATGTCGCCACGCTGAAAAAGGAGAAAGAAGCGGCTAAGACTGCTGGAAAGCGTATCTATTCCATCATGCTTGGCGACCTCACTTGGGACAACTACTGGTATTCTAAAAAATACAATCTGAATAACTTCGTTGCCGACCAAAAGACTTACGGCTATCCCATCATACTTTTCCCCGTAATCGGTAACCACGACAACGACCCAGCCGTGGCCTACACCTCGTCGGACAAGGGTGCTACCACCGACTTCAAGTCGAGTAAGCCTTGGCGCGAAATCATCTGCCCGAACTACTATTCGTTCAACCTCGGCAAAGTGCACTATGTGGTGCTCGACAATGTGTTCTACAAAAACGAAAACACCGGCAGCGACTACAACACCGGAGTGGTGGGCACGCGTAACTACTCTGCACGCGTGGAGCAATATCAACTCGATTGGCTGAAGAAAGACTTGGCGAATGTGGACGTGAACACCCCGATTGTGGTGTGCGAGCATATCCCCACTTTCCGCCTCAACAGTTCAAACATTGCCTACGGCGGCACCGAGAATTATGCAGCATTGGCAAGCGTGCTGAAAAATTACAAAGATGTGCATTTCGTGAGCGGACACACCCACTACAACTACACCGCACGCCCCACTGCCTATCCAAATATGATGGAGCACAATGTGGCATCAATCTGCGCCACATGGTGGTGGACAGGCCACGTAAATGGCGACAACATTAAATATCAAGTGTGTCAAGACGGTTCGCCTGCCGGCTACAGTTTCTGGGAAGCCAACGGCACCGACCTCAAATGGGAATACCGCTCCATCACAGGCAGCAACAATACGCAAATCAGAGCCTACGACATGAACAAGGTGAAGCAATTCATGACTACCGACCCCTACGCTGTGGCTTGCGTGAAGAAGTATGGCGCAACTGTGGTGCCTAATTTCACTGCCTACGCCAGCAACGCCATCGTCACCAATGTGTTTAACTACGACAGCGATTGGAAGGTGGAAGTGTATGAAGGCGCCGACACAAAGTTGATGGCGAATCGCATTTATGAGTTCGACCCTTACCATGTGCTGGCTTTCGATGTGATGCGCTACAAGGCGGCGGCATCAATCAACACCGGCTTTGCCACCATCAAAAATTTGCACATGTTCCGTAGCTACGCCAAGACCGCCAACCTGCCCATCACCATCAAGGTGACCGATAATTTCGGACGCGTGCACTACAAGACATTCCAGCGCCCGATGGCTTTCAGCCTCGATATGGTTGACCAGCAGGTGGATGCCGACCTCGGCGATGTGAACTTAGACGGCAATGTGAATGTGACCGATGTTACCGATATGATCAACGCCATTTTGGGCTCACCATCGGCTTCGTTCTGCAAAATCACTGCCGACTTCGACGGTGATGGCGTGATCAACGTGACCGACGTGACTGCGCTCATCAACAAGATTCTCGCACAGTAATCATTTTTCAGACATATAGGAATCCCGCCCCATTATGGTGGGATTCCTTTTTCACCTCGATTATTCATTATGATGGAATTTCTTAATAATCACCACCTTTTGGGGCTCGTGATTGGTGTTTGCACATTTCTGTGCATCGGCTTGTTTCACCCGCTCGTCATCAAAGGCGAATACTACTTTGGCGTGAAGGTGTGGTGGGTGTTTCTCTTTGCAGGCTTCGCTTTCGCAGGTGCTGCGCTCATCGTTGAAAACATTCTGCTGCAAGCCGTGATGGGTGTCACTTCGTGCTCTTGCTTCTGGAGCATTCTCGAAATTTTTGAGCAGCAGGAGCGTGTGCGCAAAGGCTGGTTCCCTCGCAATCCACGTCGCACCTATTATTGGGACAAAGACAAGGAAAACGAGTGATTTCCACCACGTTCATCGCCACTTTGGTGCTTTTTCTTCTATAAAAGTGCTAAAAATTGTACAAAACACCCTTTAATTAATGAGGATTTAGTAATTTTGTACCCAATGGTGTAATTTGCCGCCGCTGTGTAGGGGAGAGGCGAATGTAGCACCGCCACTTATTTTGTATCATATATCACGATAGAATGAAGAATTACAGATACTTTATCGCCACACTTATGCTGGCAATCGCTGGCGCTTTCCAAGCATCAGCGCAAGTTACCGAAACCCCTTATTCACGCCTCGGCTACGGCACACTCGGCGACAACGCCACAGGCATTCAGCGCCACATGGGTGGCGTGGGCTACGCCATGCAAGGCGGCAGGGCTGTGAACTCGAAAAACCCTGCATCATACGCTGCCACCGACTCGCTCACCTTTATCTGGGATGTGGGCGTGGACGTGAGCCAAGTGTGGAGCAAGGAAGGCGACACCAAGGGCAACGCATTCAGCGGCGGCCTCGACTATTTGAGCGGTGTGTTTCGCATCGCCAAGAATGTGGGTGGCTCGTTCGGTTTCATTCCTTATTCTTCTGTGAGTTATTCATTCAATTCCGACCTTGCAAACGGCAGTGAAAGCCGTTCGGGCAACGGTTCTATCAGCGAACTCTACCTCGGTGGCGCATGGAGCCCCGTGAAGGGTCTGTCGGTGGGTGCCAACTTCTCGTATATGTTCGGTACACTGGAGCACAGCACTGCCATTGTGGGCACATCCACCTCTGTATTCTACCGCATGATGGAGGTGCGCGACTGGAACGTGCACATCGGTGCGCAATATGCCATCGACATCAACCGCAAGAACCGCGTGGTGCTTGGTGCTACCTACACTCCTAAGAAAACCTTCAGGGGCAACACCATCGGCACTTTCTACGATGCGGCGAACGACACAAAAATCGACACCGCATTCCAGTGCAACATGAAGGGCAACTACGAGCAGCCAAACACCTATGGCGTGGGTATCAGTTACAACCACGGCACAAAACTGTTTGCCGAAGTTGACTTCACCTATCAAGACTGGGCTAAAGCGAAATACACTCCAATGACTGGCTTTGAGCCAGTAAAAGTTAAGTTCGACAACCGCTGGAAAGTGAGTGGCGGTCTGCAATTCATTCCCGACGACCGTGGCAACTACCTCAAGCGCATCAACTATCGCTTGGGCGCATTCTACAACCACGACTATCTGAACGTGTTGGGCAATAATGTGCGCGACTATGGCGTGACTTGCGGTTTCGGTTTCCCTGCTTTGGGCAGCAAATCGCTCGTGAACCTCGGCTTCGAATGGAAGCACCGCGTGTCATCGCCCACATGCCTCATCAAGGAAGACTATCTGAACATCACTTTCAGCGTCACATTCAATGAAATGTGGTTCTGGAAAAATAAGATTCGCTAACGCGCCCATCCTTACATCGCTCTTCGATGCTGAAATCGAGATTCATATTGCATACTCTTATGCTGATGCTTGCGGCATGGGCTGTGGCGTCGTGCAGTGAGGAGGAGGTGAAAAAGACACCCAAAGGACCCGACCCGGAGAAGGTGCCAACGATGGTTACACACGATGTGCAGACGCTGGTGAGTGACTCTGGACGCACCCGCTATCGCATTACCACCAAACTCTGGAACATCTACAGCGAGTCGAAAGTGCCACACTGGACCTTTCCAAATGGTCTGGTGGCTGACGAACTCGACGAGAAATTCCAAAACACTGCATCGCTGATTTGCGACTCTGGCTATTACGACATACAGAAGCGAATGTGGAGCGCAGTGGGCAATGTGCGTCTGTCGATGCGCAGCGGCGACCGCATTCTGTGCGAACGAATGTACTACGATGAAAACACATCGGTGGTCAACTGTATGGACAACGTGCGCATCACACGCACCACAGGCGACAAAATCGAAACCAACCAAATGTTCTACAACACCAGTACACGCCGCACCTACGGCGACGCCTTCATACACATCGAAGGCGGCGGCAGAGTGATAGAGGGCTTCGGCTACGAATACTGGGACAACGACAAGCGCTACGTAGTGCGCCGCGTGCAAGGCATCTTCCCCATCGACGACTCCCGCTTCCGCCCCCACTAACCAGAAATCAGAAGTTAGAAATTAGAAGTTAGACCTTGATAGGTATCAGAGGTTAAATGGCTCAGTGGAAAATTTCTGGGGATAGATTATGCATTGTTGCCGAATCGTGAATGGAATCAAAAACAAAAACATAAAAAACAGTCTTGGAGCAACGTTGCCCCCAGTATTTATCCACTGAACCGTGTCGGCTGAAGTCCTGCCGTTGTGCCAACAGGCATTTTATGTATATCGCCCGACTCAAAGAGGCGGTGAGCATTCACTAATGAACGTTCGTCTATTTCCTTTGTTGTCATCATCATATAATCGTGTTTTATTTCTGCTGTGCTATTGTACAGCCACCTCAAGCACCTATTCCTGTATCTTACAAAGATAAAAACAATCTTTGACAATCACGAATGAATTGAGCGAATAATTAAGTGAAACATTTCGACAGTATGTTGCTACGTTCATCAAGTGATGTTATTTCACATTTTCCGTGTTATTTTCTGCTGAATTTTCACATAATCCGCACTGAAATGGGTGTGGTTTTTCACATTTTCTGGATTTGGTGGCGTGGTGTTTGTTGCTTCCTAAGCTCCTGACTTCGTCACTTTTTTTAAAGAGCGGCTGTAACTATCTGATAATCAGATGTAATTATTTTTATTTGGGTGGCATGCTGAGAATTGAATAAAATAGCGCCCTCATAACCTTACGAGAGGTATTGAGAATATCGCGTTCTCGTTGAGGCTTGTGGGTTAGGCTATTTCTCGTGGGTGACGCATTGACGAAGTCAGGATAGGGGAAGTTTATTTGGAGATGCCTTTTTTGAGGGGATTTGTGAGATGAACCCATTTCTATTACCATCTTGTTTTTTATGTAAATTTGAAGTGTGACTTCAGATTTGCATAAGTTTTTTGCAAGAAAAGTTTTTCGTATCACGAAAAGTTATGTAAATTTGCAGTATCACCTCAAAATTACATAAAATGGAAAGGACTTATATTAAGCGAAAGGTGGAAGAAACCCTTTTGGAAGTAGCAAAGTATTTCCCTGTTATTATCGTCACAGGACCGCGTCAAGCAGGTAAAAGCACATTGATTAAGCATTTGTTTCCCAACTTTGAACATTGCTCTTTGGAGGACTATGATGTGAGAAGTGTTGCGATTGACGACCCGAAGCGATTTTTGCAACCCACAGCAAAGGGTATGGTGATTGATGAGGTACAAAATGTGCCTCAACTACTTTCGTATATACAGGGGATTGTTGATAATCAGCCCGACCGCCGTTATGTGCTTTCTGGAAGTGCGAATTTCAATATGCTTCGCTCTGTGAAGCAATCGTTGGCTGGCAGATGCTTTATAGTGGATTTGTTGCCGCTTTCTATTGAAGAGGTAGCCGATAGCATTGCCAGCATCACCACGAATCAACTGCTGTATAATGGTCTGTATCCTTCGGTGCAAACAGGTGAGCGACCAGCTAAATTTATGTATCCTGCTTATGTGCGCACCTATCTTGAAAGAGATGTGCAAGAATTGATTAATGTGAAAAACATAATGATGTTTAACACATTTCTCAAGATTTGTGCTGGCAGAATAGGGCAAATATTTAATGTGTCGCAAGTGGCAACAGAAGTGGGTGTGAGTTCGAACACCATATCGGAATGGCTTTCGATTTTAGAGACCTCTTACGTTGTTTTTCGCTTGCAACCTTATTTTAAAAACATCAACAAAAGGTTGATAAAATCGCCAAAACTTTATTTCTGCGACACGGGATTGGCGTGTCATTTACTTGGAATAGAGTCGGACAAGGAATTGGATAATCACTCAATGCGCGGTGCCCTTTTTGAAAACCTGATAGTGTTGGAGGCTCTCAAACACCGATTTAACCGTGCGAAGGAAAATAATTTGTGTTTTTATCGCGATTCCAACCAAAATGAAATCGACCTTATAATGCAGGAAAAAGACATGCTTAAAGGTATAGAAATCAAGTCGGCGATGACCTATCACACTTCTTTTGAGAAAGCGCTCCGGAAAATGGAGTCACTCGTTGCTGATAAGATAGCAGAGAAAGTGGTTGTATATGACGGTGATTTTGAAAACGAGGTAGGTGAAATTAAAATTCTCAACTACCGCCATCTTTCTGCCTTCTTATAGACTTTCTCTTTCGTTGTAGAATCTAAATAGCTTTTTGACAACAATCTCCAATTAAAGAGCCTTTATCATCAATTGTTTTATATATCTTTGCGTTTAAACAGCATCTGTGTTTGATATTAAGATGCGAGAACTTATAATCAATAAACTATTGACGCTGATGCGAAGAATTTGATAAAAACTATGGCACATCTATCACATAAGCATTTTAATTCTTATAAGGAAGGAGTCAACTTGGAGTTTTTGCGCGATTATTGCATCGAGCATGGAGAAACACGCCTTATGAAGCGAGGCGAAGTATTTGAGAAGGCAGGTGAACCATCGCAACTTGTGGCTTTTGTTGAGCGTGGGTGCTTTAAGTATATGGTTCATAACGGCGAGGAAAGAAAGGATTATTGTACAGGCTTTGCTTTTGAGGGTGAGTTTGTGGCTGACTATCCGAATTGCCTTTCTGGCAAGAAGTCAGAGGTGACCATTGTTGCTGGAACTTCATGTAAAGTGTTTCAAATCTTAGGGGAAGAACTGGAAAGACTATTAGATGCCGAAAAGTCAAAAGACCTCAGACAAACAATATCCGATAGTCTTTTTTCTCAAATTTACGCACAATATCTTGACTCCTACCGTATGACGACAAGGGAACGGTATAAGCATTTGCTATTTCGTTGTCCTGAGTTGGTTCAAAGTATCAATTTGAAAGACCTTGCCTCTTTTTTGAAAGTTACCCCAACAATTATCAGCAATATACGCCGAGAAATAACTTTCGGGTAACAATTTCTCAAAACATTTTGAGAGTTTACTCACGCAAAGGTGTTTTGTCTTTGCTTTCGTTCTTGCATTAATAATCAACCACTAACTTTGCGCCAAAAACGCAGAATGAATATTGTTATAATTGGAGCAACCTCTGGTATTGGCAAAACTCTTTTCTTGAAGTATGCACACGAGGATAATCGTATCGGCATCGTAGGTCGTCGAACGAGAATTCTTGATGAATTAAGTCAGCAATATCCTTCAAAAACTTTTGCTGCTCAAGCTGATGTTACTAATTTAGAGGGAATTGAACAAGCCATCAATAAACTTCACAAAGAGTTAGGGAACTTCGACCTTGTCATCATGTGTGCAGGCATTGGCGATATAAACGCTACACTTGACTATGCCGTTGAGCGTCCAACGATTGACACAAATGTTGTAGGCTGGACCTATGTTATCGATATGTGCTGTATTGCCTTCTTGAACAACAGGGCTTCGGTCATCTTGTAGCTATCACCTCTGCTGGAGGATTGCGAGGTGAACCAATGGCACCAGCCTACAGTGCAACTAAGGCCTATCAAATCAACTATATGGAAGCACTACGCAAAAAGGCTTTCAAAAGTACAGGACACATAACGGTTACAGACATTAGGCCTGGCCTTGTTGACACGGCAATGGCAAAGGGGGAAGGACTATTTTGGGTGATGCCGGTTGAGAAAGTGGCTAATCAAATCATTGATGCCATTCGCAAAAAGAAGTCAAAAGCCTATGTCACAAAACGATGGCATATTCTTGCTTTCATCAATAGAAACTTGCCATTCGTCATCTATAAGCAATTGTGATTGATGTGTAAAAATACGTCCTTAAATATAGGAAATGATATACATGTTGTCCCGAAGAAGATGCGATGTAATTCCGTTAGGAATTTGATGTGTGTAGGCAGGTATGCAGAAAAGATGTAATGGAGCGAAGCGAAATGGAATCTTTTCGAACCTTTAGCTCGCTCGAACTTGTTCGGGCAAATGCCTGCAATAGATATGTCAGTATTATGCATTCCAGCGGAATGCGACAACATCAAATAGACCTATAATGGCGAAATCGCATCCCGCTGGGATGCGTGTTTGTTATGCGATATTTGCAGGCATTTCGCTTCGGTTATGCTCCATTTCGCTTCGGTTATGCTCCATTTCGCTTCGCTCATTTCGTATAACCTTCGCTGCATACCTGCCTACACACATCAAATCCCTACGGGATTTTTTAATCATTACTAAATAATCACAGGGACAACTTGTATATTATATTCCTAAATATAACTCTCTTTTTTGGGGGGCATCGGTGGGTTAGAGGGTGGAGGAGTAGAGGCGGCGGAGGGTGAGGTAGAGGAAGTTGGCGAGGGAGAAGGGAATGCGGGGGGAGCGGAGTATGGCGTTGCACAGTTTTGGGGCGCAGCCTTTCACCTCGAAGGGGCAAAGGGCGTCGAGGTTGCGGAAATGGCCTTCGTAGCGGCGTGCGTGGCGCACCATGGCGAGCATTGCCATTTGCATGGCGGTGCGATAGGTGCCGTGGGTGTCGTGCTGGGTGAAGTATTCGTTGACTATGGCGTGCGCCTTGTAGAGCGAGCGGTTGTGCTTCTCGTTGATGCTGTGGGTGTAGGAGGTGGCGTTGTCGTCGCGGTAGGCGTACACGGTTTCGTCGAGGCACGCTCTTTTGGCTCCGAGAATGAGGCGTGGCACCACCACATAGTCTTCGCCATAGTTGATGCCCTCCACCGAGTTGATGCCGCCTTCAGTGAATAGCGCGCGGCGATAGATGCGCCCCCAGATGCGGTTGAACACGATGTTTTGGCAAAGCATCAGTTTCAGATACTTCTCCTTTGTGCCGTGAAATGGTGGAATGAGTGCGCTTTCGCGGTCGGCGGTCACCGTCACATATCCACCGTCCACCATGTCGGCTCCAGTTTCCTCCATCTTTGCGCACAGATGCTCCACGGCGTGCGGCATCAGATAGTCGTCGCTATCCACGTGCATCACCAGCTCGCCTGTGGCGGCCTCGGTGGCAGTGTGTCGGGCAGCGCCAAGCCCACGGTTCACATCGTGGTCGATAATCACCACTTGCTTTTGCCGCTGTGGATAGCGCGCGATGGTGCCACGAAGCACTTCGATGCTTCGGTCGGGCGTGCAGTCGTTCACGAAGATGTATTCAATATCCTCGTATGACTGCTCGAAGAGCGACACTGCGCACTTCTCAATATATTTTTCCACGCCATAGACAGGCACTAAAATCGACACTTTCATCATGAACAGTTTGTTAGAACGTTAACTATAATTTTTTAGTGTTTAAAGAAAAGGAGTCATGTATACGGGTAGCAATATTGTGTCTCTATCTTTCTTAAAATCTTTGGTGTAAATCAAGTAGCTTTTATCTACTAAATGAGCATATTTTTTGCAAAAGGCATCAAGTGACGCGTGTGTGCTGTAGCCAGAAGATTTCACTTCTACAGGTTGCAGTTTAAATCCCCGAGATAGTAGGAAATCAATCTCGTAACTGTGTGTTGCATCTTTTTGCCAAGTGTGGTAATACAGCTTGTTGCCACTCGCAACAAGCATTTGCGCCACAAGGTTCTCATAAACATACCCCATGTTGGCACTGAGCTTGTCGCTCAATAGTTTGTTGTAGATAATGTTTTCAGTATAGTCCTTGTCCCAAAAAGCGAGGGTCACGAAAAGGCCAGTGTCGGAACAATAAATCTTAAATTTTGATAGTGATATGCTTAATGTCATTCCAACATTTGGCTCGTTGCAATGGTGAGAAAGCAGCACTGTTTTGCTGTCTTCAAGTTCGTTGATGAATTGAAGTTTTCGTTCTTCTCCCACATTGCCAAGAATTGACGAAGTTTTATAACTCAGTTTTCCTTGGCTTAACTGGGCGGGGATAGATATATAAAGCCGCGACATGCGACCTGAAGGGTCTATTTTATAGAAGTCGTCGATATAGAGGCTTATAATGTTTCGCTTCACTTCATCGACCATTCCAAGATTATTTGTGTCTAAATATTCATTTACAGCTTGCGGCATTCCTCCCACCAACATATACAGTCGTAGGTCGCGCATCTTGGCTCGATGTATTGCTTCTAAAGGAATTTTTTTCTCATAATATGTTCTCAACAACTTCGTTGTCACGGAGTCACCCAATGCCCAACAGAATTCTTCAAAATCCATTGGGTGCATTGCCACCTTTTCCTCTTCGCTTGGGATGATAATATCGCCAACATTTCGCTTTATACTGATTAGCGACCCCGTTTCGATGTAATCGTAACGCCCGTCGGCCACGAGATGTTTGATGGCTCTACGTGCCATAGGGCATAATTGCACTTCATCAAACACAATTACAGATTTGCGCACCTTTAATTCAACCTTATATAGGTTTTGAAGGTTGAGGAAAAGGAAATCAAGATCCATGATGTCATTGAACAGATCTTTGACTTGCTTTGATGCCTTGTTGAAGTCGATAATTAGATGAGATTCGTATTCGTTTGATGCAAATTGCTCTACGAGTGTGGTTTTGCCGATACGGCGAGCGCCTTCAATGAGAATTGCAGTTTTCCCATTTTTGCTTTTCCATTTCAGGAGGCGTTCGTATATTTTTCGCTTAAAAATCCTTGGCATGTGGTGGTGGACTTTTTTATGAGTATTTTCAGTTTTGTTGAAAAAAGTATGTAACGAATTGGTATATAGTGCGAAATTAGGTTTTTTGTTTTAATTTACCAAATTTTTTAGGGCCAAATCGAGAGAGTATACCAAAATTTATTTTTGCGAATTGCGGGAGTATACCAAAATTTTTTTAGTAAAATTGGGAGAGTATACCAAAATTTGGAATCGAATATGTAGTATTCTCTTTGCCAAATCTGATTCGCAGTTGTTGCTGTCAAAAAAAGGGGGCAGTGACACTATACCCAGAATTTTTCGGTTTCTTTTATCATCTCAACGCTTTGAATCGACGCATCACTTTCAAGCATCTCAAATATTTTGGCGGCAAAGGTCACGTCGTGCAATGCCAGGCCGTAGTTGTAGTCGATGATGCGTTGCTGGTCGGAAGTGCGTCCGGGGTCGTTGCCGGCAAGCACCTCGCCAATTTCGTTGTAGGCGCGGAATTGGTTGAAATATTTGAAACCCTTCACATGGTCGGTGTCGTCGCCAAGCACGCGGTCGAAAGTGGTGTCGCAGTTTTGGAAGCCGCGCATGTGCACTGGAATCACAGTGATGCCCGGCAGCAACGCCTCGTCGCTTACGAGTTGACCAGTGGCGCTGGTGATGCAACTGATGAGCACATCAGCCGATTTCGCCATGTCGTCGATATTGTCCATTATCTCAAATTCCACATTCGAGTAGGCTTCGAATCGCTGGATAAACAATTCTGCCTGCTTTTTGTACTTGAGCAGTTTCACCTTGAAATGCTTTTCGGGTTCGGCTTCAAGAATGCAGAGCAAGGATGCGCGCGCGGTGTTGCCAAGCCCAACAAAAGCGTAGGTCTCGGCATCGGCTTTGCGCAATGCCTTAGCCGAAACAGCAGCCACGGCTCCAGTGCGCATGGTGGTAATCCAGTCGGAATCCATCAGCGCCAGCAATTCGCCTGATTTGGCATCGTAGAGCATCAGGTCGCTGCCCAAACTTGGCACGGCACCCTCAATGCGGTGCACCTCTTTCACGCCAAAGTACTGACGGTGAAAGTTCACGCCCGTGTCGGCAGGATTGGGCAGCAAGCATGGCATGGAAGTGAAAAAGTCGGTGTCTGCAGGGTGTACGCTGATTTTTGCTGGCAACTGCGCCTGCGCCTTCATTGCGAAACTTTCCCCAATCCACTCCACGCATCTCTTAGGCGAGATGGCCAATGACTTTATTCGTTGTTGTGAGATGATTTTCATAGTCATTATTTGTTTTCGTTTTCAATTTCCTTGTAGGCGGCAATGAGGCGCGCATTGTCGGCGTGGCTACGCACGGCTATGCGCATGTATTGCTTGCCGTCGAAACCGCCCTTGGTGGAGCAGTCGCGGGTGAGAATGTTGTATTGCTTCAGCATTTTCAGCACCAGCGCATTGGCGTTGTATGGCGGCAGAATCTCGCACAGGAAATAGTTGGCTTGCGAAGGCATCACACGCAGGAAACTGATTTCGCGAAGTTTCTGCTCGAAATCGTTGCGCTCGGCAATGAATTTGTCGCATGCCTTGAGATATTCGTCCTCGTATTTCGTGAAAATCTGCATAAAGAACTCGGCAAACGAATTGATGTTCCAAATGCTCACCATCTTCTTCATACGGCTGATGATGTCGGTGTCGGCGGAGCAGAGAATGCCCAAGCGAATGCCTGGCACGCCATAGCTCTTCGAAATGCTCTTCATCACCAGCATGTGGGGATATGCCTCCAAAATGTGGTCGTGCAGCAGCGTGTTGTTGAGATAGCCCTCGCTGAAGTCCACAAAACTCTCATCCACAATCAGCCTAATCTCATTCGACTCACACCAAGCCGCCAATTTCAGAATGTCGGCTTTGGGAATGAAGTTGCCCGAAGGGTTGTCGGGGTTGATGAGGATAAGATTGTCGGCGTGATGCTTGCCGAAGAAGTTGATTAAATCGTCGGCAGAGTAGCGATAATCTTGATTTTGAGGAACGAAAGTCACCAAATTATCCTTGTCGCGACGGTTGGGATATTCCTCGAATGTGGGTCGTGTCACGCCAAGTGTGCCGGGCAGCATTTCCATCAACGCCTTGATTAGTTCAGCCGCGCCGTTGCCCGGAATGATGTACTCTTCCTTCACGCCCCAGCACTTGCTTGCCAGCAGCGTGTTCACCTTCATGCCCGAAGGATATTCGGCGACGAGGGTGCGGAAGTTCGCCTCCAGTTCGTCGATGATGCGCGATTCGTTGAAGTATGGGTTCACCAGATAGCAGTAGTCGAGCATCTTCGGGAAACGCCAGAATCCACCAAAACGTCCGTAGTATTTTCGGAGAATGTCCTTCTCGTCGGCAAAAAGCGCTTCGGCAATGTCGAGGTCTTGCTTGTCGTCGATTTCATACCATTTCTCATTGCCGATGGGCAAAGCTTTCAGATCTTGGCTGTTGAGAAACGTGATGATACGCAGCACATTCTCGTAATATTCATTGTTGCCCACCGCCTTGGTGTAAGCCTCAAGGAAGGGCACATATTTCGTTTGTGAAAACTCTTTGGAGAATTTGTAGATGTTCACCGTCTTGTAGTACTGGTTCACATTCTGGTAGTTGAACGCAGCCTTCGTCACGAAGTTCACGATATTATTCTCGCTGTCGATACACACCATCGTGCCGTCCATCCATGTTTCATACTTCGCCACCAGCGCCAAGTTGGGGAAAGGATTATTCACCAGCTTGGTGAGCAACGAATCGTCGAAAATCAAGTCGCTCTCAATCAGCAGCGTGTCGTCGGCTTGCAGTTGCTCCTTCGCCAGTGCCAGCGAGTAGATGTTGTTGGTTTTTTCGTACACGGGATTGTTGACGTATTCTATCTTCAGCCCCTTGTGCTCCGAGCCCAGATAGTCCATCAGTTTTTGCCCCTCGTAGCCCACCACAATCACCACGCGAGAGAGGTTCAGTTGCGAGAGTTGGTCGAGCGCACGGTCGATAAGTGGCGTACCGTTCACCTCCACCATGCACTTCGTGTTGCTTTTAGTGTATTCGCCGAGGCGTTTGCCCATGCCGGCGGCAAGAATAATGGCTTGCATATATCGTGAATTTTAAATTACCAAAACACAAAGTTACAAAAAAATATCACTCCAACTGTGAAAAACCTCAACAAGAAATGCTCCTCACAAAATCCCCATCATAGGAAAATTAGTGGGGCAATGATTATACTTTGTTGCCGAATCGTTAATGTAATCAAAAACAAAAACATAAAAAATAGCCTTGGAGCAACGTGGAATGCTTCGCATTTGGCGGTGCGACTGTGCGCTTTCGTCATTGGAAACGAGTTTCCATGCCGCCAACCACACAATCCCTCCGCCACCCT
>SAMEA3663083__coassemble_448_pt1 | contig 22576 bp, 18 predicted proteins | sample SAMEA3663083__metabat2_low_PE_014 | metagenome-assembled genome bin SAMEA3663083 (sample SAMEA3663083) | pig gut metagenome | biome: pig gut; feature: pig-associated habitat; material: faeces | place: France | collected 2012
GATTCACGTCGAGCGCCAGCGAGGTTTTGAAATGATAGAAACACGACTTTGCTCCATGGTTTTTGGCACGGAACATATCGCCAGCCACGTACACGCCCGGTGCGCTTGGCACCACCGTGTATTTCACATTCGCATTGGCAGGCACAGGCAGTGTGATGCCGCAGTCTTCCTTTATGCAGAGGCGCATCGATCCGTCGGAGTTGCGCCACAGCGCAGGGCTCTGCAACTGGAGCGCGCATCGCAGCCACACGGCATTGTGCAAATCCTCCGTTTTGTAAAACATGCCATTGTGGGTAAACGAATCGTAGGTGTCGCCAAAGTCGCCAGCCACGCAAAGGCTCACGCCAGCGCCCACATACTCGATAGGACGGTAATCCACGCCGAGTTCCACACCCCAGTCGAGCGAGTTGAACGAAGCCACCTCCACCCTACCCATCCAATGACGGTTGCGGTCGGAGTCGTTTTCATCGGCATAGCACTTGCTGCTCAGCAAGCTCAACGCCATAAAAAGTGAAAGAGAAATTAGATGTCGCACCATAAAAGTGTCGTTTTTAAAATACTACAACAAAATTACAAAACATTACACAACCACCACACCACCACACCCTATAAAAAGGAGATTCCCAACACTTTTACCGATTTTTTTACTAATAACAAGGCGGCTGGAGTCATCGAGACTACGGGTCAACGAGTTTTCGATTCTTCGAAGTATCGAAATTTCGAGATTTCGAAGTATTGAGGGAGACGAAGCTGTAGTCTTAACTTCTTTAACTTCTTAACTCCTTAACTTCTATAAAAATCTTCTAATTTCCAACTTCTAATTTCTTTCTTTTCTCCCTTTGTGGGATTTTCATTACTTTTGTGGAACGAACGATAAACAGGATTTATGAAAACAGGTAGCGAACGACAGGCTTGGCTCGACTATGTGCGGTTTTTCAGCATATTTTTGGTGATTGTGTTTCACACGCCACCACGGCTGGAACTGTTTGACGATGCCGTGATTCTAAACCTCCGCGTGCCGGTTTTCTTCTGCATATCGGGCTTTCTCTACAGTTTCGACCGTTGGCCCCGCTTCACCACCTATTTGCGACACCGCGCCCAGCAGATTATCGTACCTTACTGCACCTTTTTCGTGATTTTCTATGCGCTGTGGCTGGCGGTGGGCCGAAGAATGGTGGGTGCTGAAGAAGAAGCCATCAGCGTGTGGCTGCCAGTGGAGGAATTTGTGTGCGGTAATCCGCAGACGGTGGTGGCGCCGTTCTGGTACATCGCCTGCCTGTTCACCATGCAACTGCTATACTGGTGCATCGAGCGCATCGTGCCACGCCGATATGTGTTTGCCACATGCGTGGGCATTGCCGCCGCCACCTACCTCATTCCTTACGAAATACCGGAGGTGTTGGCTGTCGGGCAGTTTTGGAACCTCGGCAACGCCCTGCTTTTCCTCCCATTCTACGCCCTCGGCAACAGTTTCAAACCTTGGCTCACACGTCTGAAATTCGGCACACCACGCGCTGCGGCACTACTGGTGATGCTGGCTGCGGCATCTGTCGCCATTATGGTGGAGGCAACGCCTTTGCGCGCCCTCGATCCACAACTCTACAGCCTTGTGCGCATCGCGGCAGGCATGATGGTGATTCCCTGCTACTTCTGCGTGGCGAAATGGATTGCCGCACGCTATGGGCACAGGCATGTGATTGAGTTTGTGGTGGTGAGCGGCACCGTGTATCTGGGTTTGCAAAACTACTTCATCGGCATCGCTAAAATGCTGCTCAACCGCTTCGCATACGACGGCGTGCTCGACGACCACATCTGGATGAAATACGCCATCGCCATCATGGTGATGATTGCCATCTACCCCTTCGCCTGGGCAATCGACCGCTACGCCCCCTGGCTCATCGGCAAGAAGAAGCAAAGTTGAGTCAACTTTGCAAAGTCAACGAGCCAACGAGTCAACAGGTCAACGAGTTTTTCGATTTTTCGAATCTTCGAATTATCGAGATTTCGAGATTTCGAGATTTCGAAGTATCGAGGAAGCCGAAGTTATCGTCTTACCTTCTTTAACTTCTAAACTCCTTAACTTCTATAAAAATCTTCTGAAATCTAATTTCTAACTTCTGGTGTCTGATTTTGTCAGTTGGGAGAAATATGGTAATTTTGTGGTTAGAAAATCAAGATTAGGCAATGAAACAATATCTCGACTTGCTTCAGCATGTGCTCGACAATGGCACCTTGAAGCACGACCGCACCGGCACTGGCACGAAAAGCGTGTTTGGCTACCAAATTCGCTGCAACCTTGCCGACGGCTTCCCGCTGCTCACCACCAAGAAGGTGCATCTGAAGAGCATCATCTACGAACTGCTGTGGTTTCTGCGTGGCGACACCAATGTGCACTGGCTTCAGGAGCATGGCGTGAGAATTTGGAACGAGTGGGCTGACGAAAACGGCGAACTCGGTCCGGTGTATGGTCACCAGTGGCGCTCTTGGCCCGACTACAACGGCGGCGCCATCGACCAAATTGCTCAAGTGGTGGACCAAATCAAGCACAACCCCGATTCGCGCCGTATGCTGGTGAGCGCGTGGAATGTGGCAGAGGTCAACAAGATGGCGCTTCCACCGTGCCACACCATGTTTCAGTTTTATGTGGCAAACGGCAAGTTGAGCCTCCAGCTCTATCAGCGCAGCGCCGACCTTTTCCTTGGCGTGCCGTTCAACATTGCCAGTTACGCTCTTTTGCTGATGATGGTGGCTAAGGTGTGTGGCTTGGAGCCGGGCGAGTTTATCCACACTTTCGGCGATGCGCACATCTATCTCAACCATTTCGAGCAGGTGAAACTGCAACTCACTCGCGAGCCTCGCCCACTGCCTCGCATGGTGATTAACCGCGATGTGACCGACATTTTCGACTTCAAATACGAAGATTTCACTATCGAAGGCTACGACCCTTACCCTCTGATTAAGGGCGTGGTTTCGGTATAAAACATAACAATTATGGGCAAACAAATCTCTGCTATCGTGGCTATCGCCCGCGACGGCGCAATCGGGAAAAACGGCTATTTGCTGTGGCATCTGTCAGCCGACATGAAGCATTTCAAATCCATCACCATGGGGCATAGCATAGTGATGGGGCGCACCACGTTTGAATCGTTTCCGAAAGGCGCGCTCCCCGGCCGCCAAAACATTGTGGTCACCCGCAATGCCGACTATCACCCCGAGAATGTGACCATCGCCCATAGCATAGCCGACGCCATCGACGCGGCGGAAATGCCCGGCGAGGTGATGATTATAGGTGGCGCACAAATCTACGCCGCCTCCATCGACATGGTGAGCACCATCTATCTCACACGAGTGGATGCCGAATTTCCAGATGCCGACACCTTTTTCCCCACCATCAACCCCGACGAGTGGGAGGAATGTGGTGTGGAGCACCACGAAGCCGACGACCGCAACTCCTTGCCCTACACTTTCCTCACTTTGAAAAGAAAACGCTAATCAATGCCAACTACTCCCGTACATCAAAAAGTGGATATCTTCACCCGAAGCGAGGGGGCGGCACTCAAGGGTGTGGGCATCCTGCTCATCGCGACCCACAACTTGGCGCACTGCCTCGGTGCCACTGGATACGACTGCAACGAATTTAACTTTGAACAAGAAAGCACCGACGCGCTCTTCCATTTCCTGCTTCATCCTGGGCAAAGCATTCTTATCCAACTCAGCACCCTTTTGGGCTACTGTGGCATCTATGCGTTTCTGTTTATAAGTGCTTTCGGACTGGTGCGAAAATACGAACAAGGCACCACAAAGATGCCTGCGCCACACATTTTCGTGTGGCAGCACTATACGAAGCTGTTCAAACTGATGTTTTTCGCCCTTATTTCGGCAATTTTGGCTGTGTGGCTTGTCAATAGTTCCAAACTGCCTAGCATCAGCGACTGTGTGGCACAAGCATTGATGGTTACCAACTGGCTCAAGCCACCCTACAGCCACGTGTTCCCCGGTCCATACTGGTTTTTTGGACTGATGATAGAGCTTTATATCATCTATCGGCTTGTGCTGTATGTGCCACGCGACGGAGCCGCTTGGCGCAAGTGGTTGCTGCCGCTACTATTCATAGCAGTAACGGTTACACCACAAATCGTGCTCCGCAATGCCGGGCGCGAAATGATATATATGCGCTACAACTTCTTCGTGGCAGGACTCACCTTCTCTGCCGGGCTGCTTGTGGCACGGTATGGCGGCATACCACGCATGGGCAAATGGGCATGGGCAGGCGTTTTTGCCGTGGCATCGGTGGCATTCATACTGATGCAAGCCACGCCCGTAACGTGGATTCTCTCATCGCTGGTGGTGACCGTGGCAATGATTGCGCTGGTGAAAACCTTCAGCGCCACGGTGATGCGCCCATTCGTGTGGGTGGGAGGCATCTCCTCGTTTCTGTTTGTGATCCACCCCGTGATCCGCACCTTCGCCCTCTATTTCGGCAACGGCATCAGCAACCACCTGCTCGTCCTCATCTACACCATCGTGGCCATCCTCGCCGCCGTGGCATACCGCCGCTTCCTCACCGCCATCCACTGGAAATAATTTGTGGCAGGAAAAACGAACACGGATTGCACGAATCTCACGAATTTTCTCTGTTAAATCCGTTGAGTCCGTGTGAGCCCAAAACCCACAAACCGTAGAGCCTCCGTGAGATTTTCCACCATCAAAAGAAAACCGTGAGATCTGTGAGATCCGTGTGAGCCTAAAAAACTTCCACAAAGCGGAATCTGTGTGAGGCATACCGCGCATATAAATGCGTGATTTGTGGGAGGGTATCTACTTTACTTCCAAAAATTATCATTATCTTTGCAGATTGAAAACAAAATCAACACTAAATATATGAATATTCTCGAATTAAGCGAACAAGAAATTGTAAGACGCAACAGTTTGAACCGTCTGCGCGAGATGGGTATCGATGCCTATCCAGCAGAGGAATTTGTTGTCGATGCTTGGAGTGAGGAAGTCAAGGCCAACTTCAGCGACGACGAAGCCGAGCCTCGCCAAGTGCGCATGGCTGGCCGTGTGATGAGCCGCCGCATCATGGGTAAGGCTTCATTCATGGAATTGCAAGACTCTAAGGGCCGTATCCAAGTGTATGTGAACCGCGACGAACTCTGCCCCGACGAAGATAAAACCCTCTATAACGAAGTGTTTAAGAAGTTGCTCGACATCGGCGACTTCGTGGGTGTGACCGGTTTTGTGTTCCGCACACAGACTGGCGAAATCAGTATTCATGCCAAGAGCCTCAAACTCTTGAGCAAGAGCCTCAAGCCACTGCCTATCGTGAAGCAGAAAGACGGTGTGACTTACGACGCATTCGACGACCCGGAACTCCGCTATCGCCAACGCTACGTTGACCTTATCGTGAACGATGGCGTGAAGGACACCTTCCTCAAGCGTGCTACTATCGTGAAAACGCTCCGCAGCGTGCTCGACGAGGCTGGCTACACCGAAGTGGAAACCCCTACGCTGCAAGCCATCGCCGGCGGTGCAAGCGCACGCCCATTCATCACCCACTTCAATGCGCTCAACATTCCTATGTATATGCGCATCGCCACCGAGCTCTACCTCAAGCGCCTTATCGTGGGCGGTTTTGAAGGTGTGTATGAAATCGGCAAGAACTTCCGTAACGAGGGTATGGACCGCAACCACAACCCTGAGTTCACCTGCATGGAACTCTACGTGCAATACAAGGACTACAACTGGATGATGTGCTTCACCGAACAGCTGCTTGAGAAAATCTGCGTGGCTGTGAACGGCACCACCGACGTGACCATCGACGGCAAGACCGTCAGTTTTAAGGCTCCATACCGCCGTCTGCCAATCCTTGACGCTATCAAGGAAAAGACTGGCTACGACCTCAACGGCATGAGCGAAGACGAGATTCGCGAAGTGTGCAAGAAACTCGAAATGGAAATCGACGACACTATGGGTAAAGGCAAACTCATCGACGAGATTTTCGGCGAATTCTGTGAAGGCACCTTCATTCAGCCTACATTCATCACCGATTATCCTGTGGAAATGTCGCCACTCACCAAGATGCACCGCAGCAAGCCAGGCCTCACCGAGCGTTTCGAGTTGATGGTCAACGGCAAGGAACTTGCCAACGCCTACAGCGAGCTCAACGACCCAATCGATCAGGAAGAACGCTTCATGGAGCAAATGCGACTTGCCGACAAGGGCGACGACGAGGCTATGATCATCGACCAAGACTTCTTGCGCGCGCTCCAATACGGCATGCCTCCTACAAGTGGTATCGGTATCGGTATCGACCGCTTGGTGATGCTCATGACTGCCCACAGCTATATCCAAGACGTGCTGCTCTTCCCTCAGATGCGTCCTGAAAAGGTGGCTAAGCGCGACAAGGAAGATGCTTATGTGGCTCTTGGCGTGCCAGCAGAATGGGTTGCACCAATCCAAAAGGCAGGTTTCCTCACCGTAGAGGCACTCGGAAAACTCGACCGTCCAGGCAAACTCTTCCAAGACCTCCTCGACATCAACAAGAAATACAAACTCGGTTTGAAGGTTCCTGTAGTCGACGAAGTTAAGGCATGGGTAGAGGCAGCCGCAGCCACCCTCCCAGCAGAACCAGCAGAACCAGCCGAATAATCCACACACCACTCAATACACCAAGTGGGCACCGCAACCGCAGTGCCCACTTATTTTTTCCCAAATCGGCCATTAGGGCTTGTGTCACGTCCTAATGACCGATTTGGGTTTATATCAATTCCTTACTTACTCATCATCGTCGGTGGTTCCTGGCACGTAAATGTCGTCGGCAGAAATCACGACGCCATACGACACGTCACGCACCCTACCCTCTTGTGGCGCCAAGATGCCTTTTGCCACCAGATCTTTCACATCACGGCTCGCCGTATCAGTTGACACAGCAGCAAACTTCGCCCATTTTTTCACAGTCAACTTTCCTTGATATCCGTCAAGATATTTGTTGAGCACGCCACGTTGGCGTTCGGTAATTCCTTTTTCGGCATGTACTTGCCAAAAAGTGGCCTTCGACAGCACCCTTGAAAGCGCATCGTCAGATGCCGATATTGCCCGAATCATGCAAGATAGGTACCAAACGAGCCATTCGGTGATGTCGCAATCGCCGTTTTGTGTTTGCTCCAGCACTTCGTAGTACTTCTTTTTCTCGGCATTGATTTGCCTCGACATGCTGAAAAATCGCATTTTGCTCCTGTCTGCCATATTCAGTGCCATATCGGCTATCGCACGGCCTATGCGGCCATTGCCGTCGTCGAATGGGTGAATACACACAAACCACAAGTGCGCAACAGCCGACTTCACATAGTCGCAAACCTCTGTTGAGCCATTGAACCACGCCAAAAATGCATTCATATCCTTTTCCACATTCTCTGCAGAAGGTGCCACATAATGCACTTTCTCGCGGCCAAACATACCCGAAACCACTTTCATCTCCCCTTTGCGGTACTCTCCCACATCAATAGTGGCATAACCACTTCTTCCTGTAGGAAACAGGCAGCAATGCCAACCGAAAAGGCGGTCTACGGTAAGAGGTTGGTCGTAGTTCACCATCGCGTCAAGCATCATTTCCACCACGCCATCAACGTAATGGGAAGATGCCACTTCGTCCGAAATGGGCACGCCAAGTTTTCGGGCAACCGACGAGCGCACCTGGTCGCTGTTCAACTGCACGCCCTCAATCTCCGAAGAACAAATCACGCTATGCGACACAGTCTCGACCACCGCTTTCATCTGTGCATCGAGACCTATTGCCGACAGCCTGCCCTCCAAGTAGCCAGCTGCCTTGTTCACTTCTGCCAACTTAATGGCGACAGCCTCCTTATTCCAAACGAAATGAGGCCATTGCTGATGTTGATGGATATACATAACACAAACCTTTTTTCACCACAAAAATAGCAACATTTTATTAATCCGCAAAATTTGCGTCTTATAAACCGCATTTTTTGCGTCTTATTCACCGCAAACCCACCATTACCACCAAATTTTACAGCCATAAAATTTACAGCCATAAAATTTCAAACGTCTTTTTGAAGTCAACAAGCCAACAAGTCAACGAGTTTTTGGGAACTAACGAGATGGGGCATCACATATCGTTCAGCGACAAGCCGATTTGGCGTACGTTTTTCCCCTTGAACAAATGGCGCTGCATTTCTGCCACTTTCTCTGCCAAGCGATGGGGGTTGTATCTCAGCGGATTGCGCTTCACCTCGTAAGCCTCCACTTCACCATCAAGGGTTTCAGCCACAATATCTATTTCAAAGTCATCGACATTGCCTTTGGCATTCTTGCCACCCGATTTCCACCAGCCACCTATTTGACGATACTCGCACGACTCCATCATCTTTTGTCTGAACCAACGCTCAAGGGCTATGCCCGAAAAGGTGGTATAGTCGTCGGTCATTATTTTTTCAAGTGCCTGCATATTCTGTATCTCGATAAGTGGCGCATAGCGATATATGTAGCGAAACCAGAAGCGGAAGAAGTTGTCCTTTATCTCAAACCTCACAGTCTGACTCCCCTCCTTCGCTCCAATCGGGCGTTTCTTACGAATAATGCCATAGTTGTCTTCCAGAATCCGCAACTGACCGCCCAAACTCTTCATGCCTGTAGTTGCCTCTATTTGGCTTTGCGTCACATCGCCACGAGCTATCTGACCTAAAATACTGAAAAAAGTGCCATATTGTTTGCCAAACTCCTGAATAAGGATATTCTTGCCCTCGCTCACAAAGAAACTGTCGCCACTGGAGCAAACATAGCGAATCATCTTCTCCACACTGGTGCAGCCATTGTTCATCAGCAATTCAATGTAGCGTGCCACGCCACCAGTGATGGTCCACAACGCCAACAAGTCCTCATTAGTGTAGTTGGGTTTATAATCGGCAAGAATCTCTCGCATGGTGGCTGTGGAAAATGGCATGAGCCTGATGGTGCAGTCGTCGCGTCCAAACAAAGGTTGGGCTTCGTCCTTGAAAATCTTCTCCATCATACGGAAAATCGACCCCGACACGATAAAGCACACCTGAGTCGATTTCTTGTATTTGTCCCACAACTCCTGTATATCGCTGAACACACCGGCATTCACATTATCCCATTCTTGAAATTCGTCCATGAAGATTGTGAACTTCCGGCGCTTACCAATCTCCAGCAACAACTGCATCAAGCCACGCATCGTGCTGATGCCCTCAGGCACAAACTCTTGGAGTTTTGCCCTCACCTCCTCCGTAAAGGTCGCAACCAGCACCGCCTCGGTCTTTCTGCCCACAAAGAAATATAGGCTGGGAGTAACAGCCTCTGTCTCCTGCATCAAGCGGTACACCAAACTGGTTTTGCCCACACGTCGCCGCCCTGTCAGCACCACAAAGCGCGAGCAATCCTCATAAGCCTGCCGCTGAACTTCTTTCAGCCGCTCCATTTCCTGTTTTCTGTCGTAGAATTTTTTCATATTTTACAACTCAAATTTTATGACCGTAAATTTTACCGCCATAAAATTACAAACAATCTCCAAAACAAACAAATATTTATGACAAATAAGAAATTAAGTATCAGAAGTTAAGGAGGTTTTGTGCAGAATTTAAGAAGTTAAGGAGTTAAAGAAGTTAAGACGACACCATCGTCTTTTGGTAATTTAATAGGGTTTCCTCCCATCTGATTCGTCGGACTTGTCTGACCAGTCCGACTCGTCCGACACTCCCCAAAAAAACTCGTTGACCTGTTGACTCGTAGACTTCCTAAAGCTCGTAGGCACTCCGACTTTTGGGGGTGGAGATATTTGGTGGATAGGGGAAGATGGTGTAACTTTGCTATTAAATTGGAGTGGTATGCAGTTTTTTGTGGCCACGGTATTGAATTGATAAATAAATAACTCATGTTTAAAGGCTTTTTTACCCTACTTCGCAGATTTATTCCTCCCTATAAGCGCTATATAGTGCTGAATGTGATATTCAACGTGCTTTCGGCGTTTTTGACCCTGTTTTCGTTTGCGCTTATCATCCCGATTTTGGAAATGCTCTTTGGCATGAACCAAGCGCACTACACTTACATGGAACTGGGCAGCGCAGGACTTAAAGAAGTGGTGGTGAACGATTTCTACTACGGTGTGCAATGCCTGATTGAGAGTTACGGACCATCTACAGCATTGGCAGCCATCGCCAGTATGCTGGTGGTGTTCACCGGCTTGAAAGTGGGCAGCGCCTACCTCGCAGCCTTCAACATGATCACAATCCGCACCAGCGTGGTGCGCGACATACGCAACCAAATCTACGATAAAATCGTCACCCTCCCCATCGGTTTTTTCAGCAACGAGCGCAAAGGCGACGTGATGGCGCGCATGAGCGGCGACGTGACCGAGGTGGAAAACAGCATCATGTCGAGCCTCGACCTGATGTTTAAAAACCCAATCATGATTTTGGCGTGTCTGACGATGATGATTCTGGTGAGTTGGGAGTTGACCATCTTCGTGTTCACCCTCCTGCCCATCGCCGGCTTCATCATGGGCACCGTGGGCAAGCGGCTAAAGCGAGTGAGCCTCGACGCGCAGAACCAGTGGGGTATGCTCCTGAGCAACATCGAGGAAACCGTGGGCGGACTCCGCATCGTGAAGGCGTTCAACGCCGAAGACAAGGTGCGCAAACGCTTCAGCGACGAAAACAACAAATACCGCCGCATCACCCAAAATATGCACCGCCGCTACGAACTCGCCCACCCCATGAGCGAATTTCTCGGCACCGCCACCATCGCCGTGGTGCTTTGGTTTGGCGGCAAGCTCATCCTGTCGGGCAATGCCACCATCACCGCACCATCGTTTATCTACTACATGGTGATTTTCTACAGCATCATCAACCCCGCCAAAGACTTCTCAAAGGCGAGCTACGCCATTCAGCGCGGTTTGGCGTCGGTTGACCGTATCGACAAGATTTTGAAAGCCGACGACACCATCAAAGACCCCGAACACCCTGTGCCACTTAAAGAAATGAAGCAGGGCATCAAATACAGCAACGTGCGATTCCGCTACGGCGACCAATGGGTGATCGACGGCATCGACCTTGAAATCGGCTGCGGCAAGACCGTGGCGCTGGTGGGACAGAGCGGCAGTGGCAAGACCACCCTCGCCGACCTTCTCCCCCGCTTCTACGATGTGGAGGAAGGTTCCATCAGCATCGATGGCGTGGACATTCGCGACGTGAGCAAATATGACTTGCGCGCACTGATGGGCAACGTGAACCAAGAGGCAATCCTCTTCAACGACACCATTCGCAACAACATCACATTCGGCGTGGAAAGCGCCACCGACGAGGAAGTGATTGCGGCAGCGAAAATCGCCAACGCCTACGACTTTATCATGGCCACGGAAAACGGTTTCGACACCAACATCGGCGACCGTGGCTGCAACCTGTCGGGCGGACAGCGCCAGCGCCTGAGTATAGCCCGCGCAATCCTGAAGAATCCGCCTATCCTCATTCTCGACGAAGCCACATCCGCACTCGACACCGAGAGCGAGCATCTGGTGCAGCAGGCTCTCGACAACTTGATGCACGGCCGCACCACCGTGGTGATTGCGCACCGCCTGAGCACCATCAAGAACGCCGACTTGATATGCGTGCTGCAAGACGGCAAAATCATTGAGCAAGGCACTCACGACCAACTCATCGCCGAAAATGGCTCATACAAGCACCTCGTCGATTTACAGAAATTCTAACTACATCTATAATTAACATCTTATGCTTAAAAAACTATTTTTCGCACTGATTGTGGCAGCAGTTGCCCTCAGTGCCAACGCAGAGAAGAAACCTGCCAAAGTGCAAATCCACTTGCGCAACGGTCAAGTGGTGACCGGTGTAATCACCGAGCGCGACGAGCGTGTGGTAACCATTGCCAACGACGCCGACCACGCCACCTACCACTACACAATGGACGAAATCAACTATATCGACCATTTGACCAAAAAGAAGAACTACGACACCTCAAAATTCCGTGGCTTCATCGACCTCGGCTATAGCATGGGCGTGGGCGCCCCCCGCAACGACTACTGGTTGGTGGAAACCAGTTTCGGCTATGCCTTCACACCAAAGACCTACCTCGGCTTGGGTGTGGCAATCCACGATTTCAAGCCAGTGGAAAAGAGTTACCCTATGTTCTGGAACCAGACCAAGGAGAACGCCGGCAAGCGCAACGACCCGGCATGGCGCTACCCATTCATTCCCTTCTACCTCGAAGGACGCTACAACTTCATGAGCGAGTCGAAGAACACGCCTTTCGTGAGTCTGAAAGTGGGTGGCACATTCATCAACCACAAAGGATTCTTCACCTCGCCAACCATCGGCTACCACTTCGCCACCAACGAGTTTTTCTCGTTCAACGTGGGCGTGGCTTACGAATTGCAGACCGCCGACTACAAACTCTGGTGCCAAGGCGACACCCCCGGCGCCATCAAAGACGACACAGGCAAGACCTACCTCAAGCAAGGCGAGGCGTTCCATAACCTGTGCATAAAAGTGGGCGTGGAATTTTAACGCGAAAAAGCAAGCAGCTTAAAAATTTTTTGTTTATCTTTGTGCTATTATGGCATTCTTCGACTCAACTATTTTCTACCTGATAATCATGGTAGTGGCATTCATGAGTTTGGGAATGATTTGCAGTCCCAAAAACCATGGGGCCACCAGCACAAAGATTGTGCCGATGAATGTGGCTCCCAATGGCGGCGAGCCACATCCCGACACCGTAAGAATCACGGCACTGAAGGGTGGCGACATCAGCATCGAGAGGCACTTCACCATTCGTGAGGGCGACACGGTGAACCTGGTAATCACGAAATTCGACTCCCACGTGAAAATCGTGGAGAAGAAGGGCATGGTGGGCGCAGGAGCCGACACAGAGCATCTGGGCATGGCACTGGTGAGCTGCATCGGGCAGCGGTGGTACAGCTACCGCTACGAGAGCGAAGTGACGGGCAAATGGTGCGCCTTCGAGTTCACCAACGTGGCTGGCAACAACAAAGAAGTGGAAATGCGGCTGTAAGAAGCGCCCGCCGTATCACACAATTTTACACGATTTTACGCGTTAACGAAGATATAAATAGGAAAAATTTTCAGCATCATGATAAAGAAAATTCTCATCGCACTTTTAGCGGCGCTGCCATTGGCAGCAAGCGCACAACTGTCGTCGGGTAAATGGGTGACGCACACTCGCTTCGCCATATCTTCCACTCAGAATGTGATTGACACAAAAGACAAGGTTTACAGCCTTGTGAACAACAGCCTCTACTGCTTCGACAAGAGCACCAAGGCGCAAACCGTGCTGAGCAACCAGAACCAGCTTTCGGGCACACTCATCAGCGGCATCTACTACAACAATGACAAAAAATACCTTGTGGCAACCTACGACGACTCGAATATCGACATCATTGCCGAAAATGGCAAGGTGACCAACATACCCAACATCAAAGACGCTGTGATGACGCAATCGCGCGTGATTAACGATGTGACTTTCAGTGGCGACAAGATTTTCGTGGCCACAGGTTTTGGCTTCGTGGTCATCGACGATGCGAAGATGCAAATCACCGAAACACGCGTGTTCAGCCGCAGCATTTCGTCGGTGGGCGAAGTGGGCAAGTGGCGCGTGGTGTTTCTCCCCAACCAAGAGGTGTATTACTGCCCAGCCGACAAAGCTCCTGAATGGCTCGGCGGCTACAAGGCCACCACTATCGCCAACATGGCTAACGGCAAAATCCTCGCCATCAACGATGCCACCATACTCGTGAAGCAAGACAAGAGATTGACAAAGGTGACCATCGCCGACAGCGGCACCGACGAGGCGACTTTCACCAGCACCTCGCTCGTGGAAGCAGCACCTACCAACGTGCAGAAAACCGCCACAGGTTATTTGGCAAACTTCTTCGCTGCCAAATACTACTACACCTTTGATGCCGAGGGTGGCAACGCGGCGAAAAAGACCTTCTCTGTAAAAGAGTTGGTGAGCTGCGCTCCCGACGGCGACGGCACTCTCTGGGGTGTGAACGAGAAGGGTGTTCACAGCTATGCTGCCACAAACACCTACTACAAGCCCGACGCAGTGAGCATCAACGGTGTGCCTTTCTGGATGGGCTACAACAAAAACACCCACAAGCTCTACCTCACCGCCACCAGCGACAACGGCATTTTGCCAAAAGCCAATGTGGGCGCACTATATGAAATGGACAAGTACGACGGTGCTTCGTGGACTTACGAAACTCCAACAGGAGCCGGTGGCTCACAAGGCTGGTACTGGCCTGTGTTCGACCCAACCGACAGCACCGACACCTACTACATATCCACACGCCTCAGCGGTGTGTTTAAAGTCACCGACCGCAAAGTGGCAACCACCTTCAACGCCGCCAACTCTCCTTTTGTGGCGCGCAAGGCCGCTATCCAATTCGACGGCGACGGCAACCTTTGGATGGTGCACTCCAGTTTGAACAACACCGTGCCAGTGAAGGTGTTGCCTAACGAAAAGTTGAAGAAAGGCAATGTTGCAGTTTCCGACTGGACGGTTTACAACGTGCCCGATGTCACCAACATCAACTCTTTCAAATGGTCGGTATTCGACATCAGCAAAAAGACGAATATCAAAGCATTTAACTGCGGCGACTACGTTTGCCCACTTATCCTTTGGCGCGTGAATCCCGATTTATCGAAACCTGAATTTGAGTCAAAAAGTTACACATCGCTCACAGCAAGCGACGGTTCAAACTGCACTTGGGTGTATTCCTACGCCCTCAAGGCCGACCGCGACGACAACTTCGTGTTCGGATTCGACAAGGGTCTTGTGATGTTTAAGGCCACCGATGCCTTCAACGAAGGTTTTACCGTGGAAAAGGCCAAATCGCTGGAAGGAACAAGCGTTTACACCGTGGAGGTCGATACCCTCAACCGCAAATGGGTGGGAACTGGCAGCGACGGTCTGTATCTGCTGTCGCCCGACTGCAAGACGGTGATCAACCACTACACCTCAAGCAACAGCCCATTGCTCACCAATGTGGTGTATCAGGTGTGCTGCAACACCGACAACAATTCTGTGTTTGTGGTCACCCCACTCGGCGTACAGCAGTTCTTCAGCGACTACACCGAGTCGGCAACCGACTACAGCAACGTGTATGCATATCCTAACCCAGTTCGCCCCGACTTCACCGGCTACATCACCATCACAGGCTTGATGGAAGGCTCCAACGTGGTCATCAAGGACGCGAAGGGCAACGTGGTGAAGCAATTCACCGGAGCAAACGGTTCGGTGGCATGGGACGGCTGCAACGAGGCTGGCGAACGCCTCCCAACAGGCAACTACGGCGTGTTTGCGGCGCAAGAAGGCGCACAAATGCCAGAACAGCCCTACACCAAGGTTATGATTATCAAATAATATAGAAACAGAACAGAAATAGTAAATACTTTTTTAAAGCAAAAGTTTTGGGAAAATGGTGACCGTGAGGTTACCATTTTCTATTTAACCAGAGGTTAGAAATTAGAGGTTAGAAATTAGAGGTTAGAAATTAGAGGTTAGAAATTAGAGGTTAGAGATTAGAAATTAGATTTTTCGATTCTTCGAGATTTGGATTTATTGGCTTCAAAAAAAATCGATGAAAATAGGATTTAAATGGATTAAATAGGTGTTCTCCCATCTGATTCGTCGGACTTGTCTGACTCGTCAGACTTGTCAGACTTGTCACACCCCCCAAAAAAACCGTTGACTCGTTGACCTGTTGACTCAGAACACCACGGAGAAGGCGGCGCCGAGAGTGGCGTGGGCGAGGGTTTTGGTGGTGGTGTAGGATTGGTAGGTGTAGGTGGTTTTGGCGGCATCGAGGTCGGCGAAGAGTTTCCATGCGAAGTTGGTGCGGTAGCGCCATGCGAAGTTCATGCCCAGCACATAGTTGAACGCTGTGCCGCCTTTCGCCTGCAAGATTTCGGTGGCGTCGGACTGGTGGTTCACATAGCGAATACCGTCGGCAAAGCGCACGCCACAAAGTGCCTTCGCCCCCACCGAAATGCGCTTGCTCAACGCCAGATTGCCATACACGCCCACCGCAAGCGAGGCGTTGTTGAACTGGTTATCCTCAATCTCCACGCTGGTTGCGCCTTCAGCCGCGCCCTCAATCTGCGCAGAGGTGCTAATCAAGCGCGCCTGTGCGCCCACGCCGAAGTGCTTATTCAGGAAGTATGCGCCCTCCATGCCCACCACGGCACTCGTGCCGAGAGCGATGCGGCGGTCGGTGCCGAAGTCGATATGCCCCGAATGTGCCGCCACACCCATCTGGATATCAACGAACGACGGATTTGCCGACACCTCGCCATCGAGTTCATAACGCTCCACTCCCCTATCCTTAAAAATCAAGTCGGCGGCAAAATAGCCCAGTTCCGTGGAAATGATGCCGATGCCTGCGCCAGCCATCACATCAGAAACCCAGTGCCGATTGTTGAGCACACGCATCACGCCTGTGGCGGTGGCAAGGGCGTAGCCCCCGACCGAAAACCACGGCGAGCGCGTCATGCCGTATTCCTTATGCAGAATGGTGGCTGCCACAAATGCCGTGGCAGTATGCCCCGATGGGAAAGAGTTTCGCTCCGTGGCATCGGGCCGCAACTCACTCACAGCGTGCTTCGTAGCCATCACGGCCATTGCCATCACGGCATTCGACGCGAGAGCCGACACGCCAAGCCGCGACCAACTCGACCGCCCCTCGTAGCCAGCGAGTTTCATCGCCGCAATCACAGGGTATGGCGCAAAGCGGGTGTAGTTGTCGATTTTCGTTTTAAAACCACTTTTCAAACTGAGATTAGGCGATGGAAACCCCGTCTTTGCATCCTTCACCACCACCGACGACAGCAGCAGCGGCACGCCTGTGTAGTTCACATCGCGCTTCCATCCATAGTAGGGTGCTTGGCGAGTGTTGACAGCGGCATCGAGCACGTCGATGCAAGCCACCGTATCAGCCACCGCCACCGAATCAGCCACAGGGGCGGCAGCAACAGGAGCTGCCACAGCAGTGCCCACCGTGAGCAAAACGAGATTGAATATTTTCCTAATCACAGCCATAAAAATATGCAAAGACCAATGCCGCATTTTTTCGAGCGACATTGGTCTTTCCTATGCGAGAGTTTGTTTAAAATTCAGTAAAACTGAGCGGAAGGGTGCTCTTGATGCTTTCGAGACGATAGATGGTGTCGCGACCGATGAGAATCACCTCCATAGGGTGACCAGCCTGCACCTCAAATTCGAGCAACGCCTGACGGCACACGCCGCAAGGTGCGCAAGGCTCTTTCACGAAATCGCCATTCTGGAAAGCGGTAATAGCCACCTTCTTGATGCCCACGCCCGGATAGTTGGCACCGGCGTTGTAACACGCGCTACGCTCTGCGCAAATACCGGCAAAAGCGGCGTTTTCCTGGTTTGCGCCCTTGATCATCACACCATTGTCGAGCAGCAAAGCCGCGCCCACATTGAAGTGGCTATATGGCGTATAACTGCTTTTTGTGGCCTCTTTTGCGAGGTCAACCAAATTTTTATCTTCCTGATTCAGCTCATTGTAAGCTAAAACTTGTACCTTTGTGGTTATATTTTTTTCAGTCATCGTATCTGAGTTTATGTTAAAGACTTATTTTCATTGCAAATATATTGATAATTTTCCAAACGGCAACCCCAAAAGATGGATTTGCTGTGTTTTTCTTGCGCTAATGTGCCTCACCTCGGCGGCGCAGGGGCTTTCGAGCGTATTTCTTGAATATATCGACAAATACAAGGGCATCGCCATTCGCCATTGCCAGCAATACGGCATTCCAGCCTCTATCACCCTTGCGCAAGGACTGTTGGAGAGCGGCGCCGGACGCAGCAAACTCGCCACAGGCTCCAACAACCACTTCGGCATCAAGTGCCACTCGTGGGAGGGCGAGCGCACCTATGTGGGGGCAGCATCGGCATACAACTGCTACCGCAAATACGATTCGCCGGAAGACGGCTACGAAGACCACGCAAAATTCCTGCAGGGCAGTCGCTACCAGCGTCTGTTCGACATTCCTGTGAACGACTACAAGGGCTGGGCGCGTGGGCTGAAGGCGTGCGGATATGCCGAAAATCCCTCCTACGCCGATAAGTTGATTCGTCTTATCGAGACCTACGAACTTTTCCAATACGACCTCAACCAGCCTGTGATGGCGAAGGCGAAGGAGGAAAGCGCCGCCACCGCCGAAGCCGAGCAAAACTACGACGAGGAACAAGCCTACAAAAAGGCTTACGACAAGGCGTTTATGGAGCATGTGATTCACCGCAAATGGGACAAATATTTCGTGGTGGCAAAGCATGGCGACACTTACGAGAGCATCGCCCTTGAGTTCTCCAAAAAACAGAAAGACATTCTCGACTACAACGACATCACCGACCGCAACGCGCGTCCACGCGAGGGCGAGCGCATCTGGGTGGAGAAGAAGTTCGACCGCCACCCTTCCGTGAAATTCTATGTGGCGAAAAAAGGCGAAACGCTCCACAGCATCTCGCAGGAATACGGCGTGCGCATGAAGTCGCTGCTCAAACTCAACGCCATGAAGCCAAACGAAGAACTCATCACCGGCCAAAAAATCTTTTTCCAGTAGGGAAGTCTACGAGTCTACAGGTCAACAAGTCTACGAGTGGGGGAGGCGTGTCTGACAAGTCGGACGAGTCGGACAGGTCAGACAAGTCCGACGGATCAGGTGGGAGAACACCTATTTAATCCATTTTAATCCTATTTACACCAATTTTTTCAAGCGGTTCGAAATCTCGAATCTCCGAATCTTCGAGACCTCGAAAAATCCAAAAATCCAAAAGCCCCCACCCCACTCGTTGACTCGTTGCCCCGTTGACTCGTAGACTCCAAAAAACTTGACGAAAATTTTTGTAAGAGCGATGAAATTGCTAACTTTGAAAAAAAACAGCATGACACGCATACAAAAATACACCATACCCACTCTGATGAGCTGCGTGGTTTTCGCCATCGGCACGCTTTTCGACTCCTTTTGGGAACCGTTTTTCCTCGCAGGATTCTCTCTCCAGGCGTTCACCTATTTGGGGCTGTGCCGTTTTTTGGAAGACAACAAGGCGAAAGGTCCGTTCTCGCTACTTTTCAATGCCCACCTCGTGATGGTGATAGCCCTTGCCCTGCTTTTCTACTTCGTGAGCGGCAACGTTGACGACGACTCGGCGGTGCTCTACACCGTGTATGCCGTGGCGCTGTTCACCGTCACTGGCGGATATATCGTGTCGAAAATCGTGGCTGGCGCATTCATCGTGGGCCAACGCCAAATTGCCGTGGGTAGCACCATGATACTCAGTGCCATTGCGCTATGCTACTACTTCGGCACACGCATCGTCAATTTCCTCCCCGAAGAACTCAACTGGACCATTCCAAAAGCCCTGTGCCTCACCTCAGCCGCCGAACTCATCACCATCATGCTCTCCACCAAAAACCGAGGAAGAAATTAGAAGTTAGAGGTTAGAAGTTAGAGGTTAGATTTTTAGATTTTAGATAATTAGAGGTTCGGCCTGCGGAAGCGGAGATTTTTACACACAAAAATGTAGGGGAAATTTACAAGTGCAAATGTTGGGCGAGACGGAGCAATCGGCGATTTAGCGCACTCTCGGCGGTTGTTAATAACTTTTTCTGTAATTTACAAAATTTAAGTGGTTTAAATTTGTAAATTTATTGGAAATTATAAGTAACTTTACACCCTGATTACACCTTATATAAGAAAATTTATTTTTCCGACGATGGCTGAACAAGTGACATACCATATTCCGGCACTGCTCAACGAGTGCATGACAGGACTTGACATCAAGCCCGACGGCACTTATGTGGACGTGACTTTTGGCGGTGGCGGCCATAGCCGTGAGATAGTGAAGCATCTGGGTGAGAGCGGAAGGCTCTACAGTATGGACCAGGACATGGACGCATACGCCAACCGCATCGACGATAGCCGATTTACATTTGTACACGGAAATTTCGCCTTTCTGAAAAACTTCATACGCTACTACGGCGTGGAGGGTGTGGACGGCGTGCTTGCCGACCTGGGCGTGAGTTTCCACCACTTCGACGACAGCGAGCGCGGTTTCTCGTTCCGCTTCAACGGCCACCTTGACATGCGCATGAACCGCAACGCGAAGCACGATGCGGCGTGGGTTATCGCCAACTACAGCGAGGAGGAGATTGCCAACATGCTCTACCTCTACGGCGAACTGAAGCAGAGCCGACGCATGGCAGCCGCCATTGTGAAGGCACGCAGCGCGTCGCCCATCGTCACCACCGACCAACTGTTGAATGTGGTGAAGCCGTTTATCAAGCCCTCGCAAGAGAAGAAGGAACTGGCGCAGGTGTTTCAGGCGCTCCGCATCGAGGTGAACGACGAAATCAGCGTGCTCAAGCGTATGTTGCAGCAAGCCCTTGAGGTGCTGAAGCCCGGCGGACGACTGGTGATTATCACCTACCACTCACTCGAAGACCGCCTGGTGAAAAACTTCATGAAGAGCGGCAACATTGAAGGGAAAATTGAAAAAGACTTCTTCGGCAGAGTGAACTGCCCACTGAAGTTGGTGAACAACAAGGTGATCACGCCAAGCGATGAGGAAGTGGAACGCAACCCTCGCTCAAGAAGCGCAAAACTGCGCATCGCCTACAAGATAGAAAACGAATAACGCAAAATAGCAACAAGACAGCAATACATCTAACAGCACTCCGGCAAACATGGCTAAAGGAAAGAATAAAAATAGCGGCACCAACAACGGGCTTTTCAAAAGATGGGCCCAGGGGCGCAGTTTCCTTACGCTCGACTTTTTCCGCCGCAACGGTTTCTACATCATCGGCATCACTGTGCTGATTATGATGAATATCAGCAAGAAGTATGAATATCAAGACTGCCTGCAAGAGGTAATCAACCTGAACGCCGAGCTAAACGACGTGCGCACCGACTGCGTGAACGCCAGCGCGAAGTTCAACTCCAAAATCCGCGAAAGCGAGATGAAGCAACTTATCGACACTTGTCACATCGATTTGTTAACCCCCGATCAACCACCATATAAGCTTTCAGAAAAATGAAAAAAACACAAAACAAAGCCCTCCAGACCAACAAGAAGCGTATTCTTGGCCGTTACATGTTTGTGATGCTCGCACTCCTGGCGTTTTCAGGCACAATCGTCGCCCGACTGTTTAAGACCACGGTGACCCAAGCATCGGAGTGGAACGCCAAGGCCGACAGCGCATGGCAAGACACCACCATCATCAATGCCGAGCGAGGAAAAATCCTTGCCGACGACGGCAGTGTGCTCGCCGCCAACATGTATTTCTACACCGTGCGTGTGGACTGGGGCTTCAGCGGCATCAAGGACTCGGAATTCAGAAAAGGACTCCCTGCCCTCTGCGACAGCCTTGCCGCTTTCGACAACTCAAAAACCGCTGAGCAATGGAAGGAGGAACTGCTGAAAGCGAAAAAGCAGAAAAGCCACTGCTACAAACTCATCGACCACATGGTCACCCACAGCGAATTTGAGCGTATCTCCAATTTCCCATTCCTGAAGGAAAGCAACAAAATCCTCTACGGTGAGCGACTGATGCGCCGCAAGAAGCCTTTCGGCTCGATGGCGGCACGCAGTATCGGCAACGTGAGCGACCCGATTTTATATTTCCAAACCTATATCAACTGGCAAGACAAGGCATTCAACCAACGCGAGTTTGAACGCGAGCTCCCTGCCCTTTGCGACAGTTTGGCGCTGATGTTCAAGCGCACTCCTGCCGAGGAGTGGAAAAAGATTTTCACCGAAGGACGCAAGGAGAACAGCACCAACTTCCAGTTTCTGAAGCAACCCGTCAAGAAGGAAGTGCTCGACAAACTCGTCACACTTCCATTCCTGAAAAAGAGCAGCAGCATGTTCTACTCCGTGCTGGAGAAAAACGTGGTCAGCGGCCGTCACGGCATTTCGGGATTGGAAATGTTTCTCGATAGCCTGCTCTTTGGCGTGCCGGTGAAGGCACCGAAGGTGGCACTCAACGCCAACACCGCCAACTATGGTGGCAACCCCATTCCGGGCTACGACGTGACCACCACCATCAATGTGCAACTCCAAGACATCGTGGAAAACGAGTTGATGTCGATGCTGAAGGAAAGCGAGGCAAAGTGGGGCTGCGCCATTCTGATGGAAGTGAGCACCGGCGAAATCAAGGCGATTTCCAACCTCGACCGCAATAAGGACGGCGAATACACCGAAGGCGAAAACCACGCCGTGCTCGGCTACGAGCCAGGCTCTGTGCTGAAGCCCATCAACATGATGGTGGCGCTGGAAGATGGCGTGGTGAGCAACCTCGACGAAGTGATTGTGACAGGCAGCAACTACACCCTCGAACCCGGCATCGTGGTGAGAGACGAGCATGGCGCCGCATCGTTCAATCTCCGCGACATCATCGCAAAATCGTCGAACGTGGGTATGACCCGCATCATGTGGCGAAAATACGGCAACAATCCCGACGGCTTGCGCCAACGTCTCGAAG
>SAMEA3663083__coassemble_539_pt1 | contig 18914 bp, 29 predicted proteins | sample SAMEA3663083__metabat2_low_PE_014 | metagenome-assembled genome bin SAMEA3663083 (sample SAMEA3663083) | pig gut metagenome | biome: pig gut; feature: pig-associated habitat; material: faeces | place: France | collected 2012
CAACCGTGGTGTTGTTATGAACCCTGTTGATCACCCAATGGGTGGTGGTGAAGGCCGTCAATCAGGTGGTCACCCACGTTCTCGCAACGGTCTTTACGCTAAGGGCTTGAAGACACGTGCTCCGAAGAAGCAATCTTCAAAGTACATTATTGAAAGAAGAAAGAAGTAATTTGATTAAAAGTTAAACTATGAGTCGTTCATTAAAAAAAGGACCTTACATTAGTGTTAAGCTCGAAAAGAAGGTTGACGCTATGAATGAAAGCGGCAAGAAAAACGTGATTAAAACTTGGTCACGCGCTTCTATGATTGCTCCTGAATTCGTAGGCCACACTTTCGCCGTACACAATGGTAATAAGTTCATCCCTGTCTATGTCACTGAAAACATGGTAGGTCACAAGCTTGGCGAATTTGCTCCAACTCGTACTTTCCGTGGCCACAGCGGCAACAACAAGCGATAATAGACCCGGGAACCAATTCATTTAGAAAAAACAAGAATTAAATACAATGGGTAAAAGAAAAAGATTATCAGCAGATAAAATTAAGGAAGCCAAGCGCGACCTTGCTTTCGCCAAGCTGAAAAATGTGCCAAGCTCACCACGCAAGATGCGTTTGGTGGCTGACATGGTGCGTGGCGTGGAAGTTTTCAAGGCTCTCGGTCTCCTTCATTTCTCAAATAAGCAAGCTGCAGCAGACGTTGAGAAGCTTCTCAAGTCGGCCATTTCTAACTGGGAACAGAAGAATGACAAGAAAGCTGATAGCGGTGAGCTCTACATCAAGACCATCACAGTTGACTGTGCTCCTATGTTGAAGCGCCTCCGTCCAGCTCCTCAAGGCCGTGGCTACCGCATTCGCAAGCGTAGCAACCACATCACCTTGACAGTAGATACAATTAACAATGACAAAAAAGACGCATAAAGAATTATGGGACAGAAAGTAAATCCAATTAGCAATCGTTTAGGTATCATCCGCGGCTGGGACTCAAATTGGTTTGGTGGCAGCAACTATGGTGATACATTGGTTGAGGATAGCAAAATCCGCAAGTATCTTAACGTGCGTCTGGCTAAGGCAAGCGTATCTCGCATTGTCATCGAACGTACCCTCAAGCTGGTTACTATCACTATCTGCACTTCTCGCCCCGGTATCATCATCGGTAAGGGTGGTCAGGACGTTGACAAACTGAAAGAGGAATTGAAGAAGCTCACCGACAAGGACGTGCAAATCAACATCTATGAAGTGAAGCGTCCAGAACTCGATGCGCATATCGTTGCGAACAACATCGCACACCAAATTGAAGGCAAGGTGGCTTACCGCCGTGCTGTGAAGATGGCTGTGGCTTCAACCATGCGTCTTGGTGCTGAAGGTATCAAGGTGCTTGTAAGCGGACGTTTGAACGGTGCTGAAATGGCTCGCGCTGAAATGTTCAAGGAAGGCCGTACTCCACTCCACACTCTCCGTGCCGACATCGACTACGCTCTCGTTCCAGCCCTCACTAAGGTTGGTTTGATTGGTGTAAAGGTTTGGATCTGCCGTGGCGAAGTTTACGGTAAGAAGGATCTCGCTCCTAACTTCACCAACAATGGCAACGAACGCCGTGGTGGCAATGGTGGCCGTCGTGGTGGTTTCCGCAACAAAAAGAACAATCGTTAAACTTGATTTTATCAACTGAACAACAATGTTACAACAACCAAAAAGATTAAGATACAGAAGACCATCAGATGGTGGTACACGCAAATACTCTAAGCGTGGTACTCAGCTCAACTTCGGCTCTTTCGGTATTAAGGCACTTGACTCAAAGTGGATTACCGCTCGCCAAATTGAAGCTGCTCGTGTGGCTGTTACTCGCTACATGCAACGTCAAGGTCAGATTTGGGTTCGCATTTTCCCTGACAAACCTTACACCCGCAAGCCAGCCGACGTGCGTATGGGTAAAGGTAAGGGTGATGTGGCCGGCTATGTTGCTCCTGTATTCCCAGGACGTATCCTTATTGAAGTAGAAGGCGTAAGCTATGATATTGCCAAGGAAGCACTTCGCTTGGCAGCTCAAAAGCTCCCTATTCCAACTAAGTTTGTGGTTCGCCGCGATTATGATCCAACTCAAACAGTGTAATTTGATTGCAAGACATGAAAAAGGAAGATTACAAAGAATTGAACGATAAAGAACTCCTCGAACGCTTGGATGCAGCTGAGAAAGAGTATGTTCAAACAAAGATTCAGCATTCTATTTCTCCCCTCGACAATCCTGCAAAGATCACTGTCGACAGAAGAAATATCGCGCGTATGAAAACAGAAGTTCGCGCTCGCGAATTAAAAATTAACAAATAATCCCAAACTGAAATGGAAAAAAGAAATTTAAGAAAAGAAAGAATTGGGGTTGTTTCCAGCAACAAGGGTGACAAGACTATCACTGTGGACATCAAATGGAAGGAAAAACACCCAATCTATGGTAAGTTCGTTAACAAAACGAAGAAATACCACGCTCACGATGAAAAGAATGAGTGCCAAATTGGCGATAAGGTGCGTTTGATGGAAACTCGCCCTTTGAGCAAAACAAAGAGATGGAGATTAGTTGAAATCATCGAAAAAGCTAAGTAATTTAAATTATGATTCAGACAGAAAGTAGATTATCAGTAGCCGACAACAGTGGTGCTCGTGAAGTGCTCTGCATTCGTGTGCTTGGTGGTACTGGTCGCCGTTACGCTTCAGTGGGCGACACCATCGTAGTCACTGTTAAGAGTGCTATTCCATCATCAGATGTAAAGAAAGGCACTGTATCACGTGCAGTAGTTGTGCGCACAAGCAAGGAAATCCGTCGTCAAGATGGTTCTTATATTCGCTTCGACGACAACGCATGTGTGTTGATCAATAATTCAGGAGAGCTCCGTGGTACTCGTATCTTCGGCCCAGTGGCACGCGAATTGCGCGCTACCAACATGAAGATCGTTTCACTCGCTCCCGAAGTTCTTTAATAATTATCACAGTTTTTAATATTAAATGGCTAAGTTACACATAAAGAAAGGCGATACAGTTAGCGTTCTCGCCGGCGACGACAAGGGTAAAACTGGTCGTGTCCTGAGCATCAAAGCTAAGGAAAACCGTGCAATCGTTGAAGGTATCAATATGGTATCAAAGAGTACCAAGCCAAGTGCAAAGCATCCTCAGGGAGGCATTATTAAGATGGAAGCCCCAATCCACTTGTCAAACCTCAACGTGGTAGATCCTAAGACTGGTAAGGCAACTCGTGTTGGTTTCAAGAAAGTAGAGGGCAAAACAGTACGTTATTCTAAAAAATCAGGAGAGGAAATTAAGTAATGGCTACAACCCTTAAGAAACAATATGACGAAAAAATTGCTCCAGCATTGATGAAGCAATTTAACTATAGCAGCCCAATGCAGATTCCAAAGCTCGTGAAGATTGTTCTTAACGAAGGTTTGGGCGATGCTACTCAGGACAAGAAGGTTATCGAGACTGCTATCACTGAGTTGACCACTATCACCGGTCAAAAGGCTGTGCAGACTCTTTCAAAGAAGGACATCTCTAACTTCCGCGTTCGTAAGAAGATGCCTATCGGTGCTCGCGTGACTTTGCGTCGTGACCGCATGTATGAATTCATGGAACGCTTCATCCGCATCGCGCTCCCACGTATCCGCGACTTCAAGGGTATCGCTGGTAAGCTCGACGGCCGTGGTAACTACACCGTAGGTATCACTGAGCAAATCATCTTCCCTGAAATCAACATCGACAACGTGAGCAAGATGCAAGGTATGAACATTACCTTCGTGACCACCGCTAAAACCGATGAAGAGGGTTATGCTCTTTTGAAAGAATTCGGTCTTCCTTTTAATAACGCTAAATAATTATTTCATATAAGTATGGCAAAAGAATCAATGAAAGCCCGTCAGGCTAAGAGAGAACGCCTCGTTGCCAAGTATGCTGCAAAGCGTGCTGCACTTAAGGCAGCTGGCGATTACGAAGCTCTCCAGAAGCTGCCACACAACGCTTCACCCGTACGTCTCCACAACATCTGCAAGATGAGTGGTCGTCCAAAGGGCTATATGCGTCAGTTCGGTATCTCTCGTATCGACTTCCGTGAAATGGCTTCTGCTGGCTTGATTCCAGGCGTTAAGAAAGCAAGCTGGTAATCACTTAAAACCGCAATAAACAAAAAATTAGTATTAAATATTGTTCGGGAATTTATCCGAATCAATTTAAAACATTTTTTAAAATGACTGATCCAATAGCAGATTATTTAACCAGATTGAGGAATGCGATCAAGGCACAACACCGTGTCGTTGAAATCCCTTCTTCAAAGTTGAAAAAAGAGATCACTAAGATTCTCTTCAATCAGGGTTACATCCTCAACTACAAATTCGTGGAAACTGAGGATTCACCTATCGGTACTATCAAAATTGCGCTCAAGTACGACGCTGTCGATCACGTGAACGCTATTAAGTGCCTCACTCGCGTGTCACGTCCAGGTTTGCGTCAGTACACTGGCTACAAAGACATGCCAAGAGTTTTGAACGGTTTAGGCATCGCCATTCTCTCTACTTCTAAGGGTGTAATGACCAACAAGGAAGCTAAAGAGCAAAAGATTGGTGGTGAAGTATTGTGTTACGTTTATTAATGTTATAGGAGGTATTAAATTATGTCAAGAATAGGAAAATTGCCAATTCAGTTACCTGCCGGCGTAACAGTAGATTTGAAAGACAACGTTTGCACAGTTAAGGGTCCTAAGGGCGAGCTTACCCAAACCATCAACCCATTGATCGGCGTAGCCGTTGAAGATGGCGTGGTTACAGTTAGCCGTCCAGATGATTCAAAGGAATCACGTGCTCAACACGGTCTGTATCGTGCACTCATTCATAACATGGTAGTTGGCGTAAGCACCGGCTTCAAGAAAGAGCTTGAGATTGTCGGTGTCGGTTACAAGGCCGAGTCCAAGGGTCAAGTTCTTCAACTTACTCTCGGTTTCTCTCACGCAATTTATTTGCAACTCCCTGCAGAAGTTAAGGTAGAAGCAAAGAGTGAACGTAATAAGAACCCTCTTATCACTCTCGAATCTGCCGACAAGCAGCTTCTTGGTCAGATTTGCGCAAAGATTCGTTCATTCCGCAAGCCTGAACCTTACAAGGGCAAGGGTATTAAGTTCGTTGGCGAAGTTATTCGTCGCAAGTCTGGTAAAACGGCAGCCGCCAAATAATAATTGATTACAGTTATGATATCTAAAATTCAAAGAAGAAATAAAATCAAAGCACGTATTCGTGGTAAAATCAGCGGCACCGCTGCACGTCCACGTTTGTGTGTGTTCCGTAGCAACAAGCAGATTTACGCTCAAGTGATTGACGACGTTGCTGCTAATACAGTTGTTTCTGCTTCTTCAAAGGGAATCACTGAAGGAACTAAATCTGAAATCGCTGCCAAGGTTGGTGAAGCTGTGGCTAAGAAGGCCATTGAAAAAGGTATTGAAACAGTAGTTTTCGACCGTAACGGTTTCCTCTTCCATGGTAGAATCAAATCACTGGCCGACGGCGCTCGCAAAGGCGGACTTAAATTTTAAAAAACATGGTAAAGAAAAATAATCGAGTTAAAGTAACTAGCGATATTGAGTTGAAAGATCGCCTCGTGGCCATCAACCGTACCACCAAGGTTACCAAGGGTGGTCGTACTTTCACTTTCGCTGCTATCGTTGTAGTAGGTGATGGCAATGGCGTGATTGGTTATGGTCTCGGTAAGGCTAATGAAGTTACCACTGCTATTGCTAAGGGCGTGGAAGTGGCTAAGAAAAACCTCATCAAGGTTCCTGTACACAAGGGCACAATTCCTCACGAACAAGTTGCAAAGTTCGGTGGCAGCCGCATTATCATGAAGCCAGCTACTCCTGGTACCGGTGTTAAGGCCGGTGGTGCGATGCGTGCAGTGCTTGAAAGCATCGGTGTCACTGATGTGATTTGTAAGTCTAAGGGTTCGTCTAACCCTCACAACCTTGTGAAGGCTACAATCGCTGCTCTCAGCGAAATGCGTTCACCAATGGAAATCGCTCACTATCGTGGCGTAACTTTGGACAAAGTGTTTAACGGTTAATTCTTAGGTACATCGATATGGCTAAAATTTTGATTAAGCAAGTGAAGAGCAGAATCAATCGTCCTGCTCGTCAAAAAAAGACCCTCGATGCACTGGGTCTTAAAAAATTGAATCAAGTCGTTGAGAAGGAAGCTACTCCTCAAGTCTTGGGTATGGTTAACACTGTTCGTCATTTGGTAGAAGTTACGAACGCTTAAAACATTAATAGCAATTATGGAATTAAGTAATTTACAACCCGCTGTAGGTTCAAATAAGAAAAAACGTCGTATTGGCCGCGGTCCTGGTTCAGGCAAGGGTGGTACTTCTACCCGTGGTCACAAGGGTGCTAAGTCACGTTCAGGTTATTCACAAAAGGTTGGTTTCGAAGGTGGTCAGATGCCACTCCAACGCCGTGTTCCTAAATTCGGTTTTAAGAACATCAACCGTGTTGAATACAAGGCAGTAAATGTTTCTACTCTTGAAGAACTTGCAAGCGCAAAGAATCTTGAAAAGATTACAGTAGCCGACCTCATGGCAGCTGGTCTTGTTCGCAAGAACCAACTCGTGAAAGTGCTCGCTAACGGTACTCTCACCAAGAAACTCGATGTAGAAGCAAATGCTTTCTCAAAGAAGGCTGAAGAAGTAATCGCTGCAGCCGGAGGTACAACTGCAAAAGTATAAAACTGATGAAACTCATTCAAACATTAAAAAACATCTGGAAGATTGAAGAGCTTAGAAAGCGCATTACAATCACATTCCTTTTCGTGCTTGTGTATCGATTTGGATGTCATGTTGTGCTTCCTGGCCTCGACCCTACTGCGCTTCAGAGAATGCGTGAGTTCACTCAACAGAGTGGTCTGATGCAGCTTATCGATATGTTCAGTGGTGGTGCATTCTCCCAGGCGTCTGTTTTTGCCTTGGGTATTATGCCCTACATCACCGCGTCAATTGTGATTCAATTGCTTGGCATGGTATTGCCAAGTTTCCAAAAGATGCAGCGTGAAGGCGAAAGCGGCAGAATGAAGCTTAACCAATACACACGTTATCTTACCGTGTTTATTCTTGCGGTGCAAGCTCCAGCATATCTGCTCAACCTCAACCACCAAGTGAATGGTATTCTCGCATTCGGCTTGTTCGACATCATTTATCTCACCATTGTGCTTACTGCTGGCTCAATGTTCATCATGTGGCTCGGTGAGAAGATCACTGATAAGGGTATTGGTAATGGTATTTCAATGATCATCCTCGTTGGTATCATCGCTCGTTTCCCATCTGCTTTCGCAGAAGAGTTTACCAGCCGCTTAACCACTGCTCAAGGTGGTCTTGTGATGTTCTTGGTTGAAATTATCCTTTTATTCGCTGTTACTGCTGGTGCAGTGATGCTCACCCAAGGTACTCGCAAGGTGCCCGTGCAATATGCAAAGCGCATCATTGGTAACCGTCAGTACGGTGGAGCACGTCAGTACATTCCATTGAAAGTGAATGCCGCTAATGTGATGCCTATCATCTTCGCTCAGGCTTTGATGTTTATTCCTATCACACTTGCAGGCTTCAGCACCAGCCAGAACGAAGACGGCTTCATGGCTTCATTCGCTCGCACTTTCAGTGATATGAATGGTTTCTGGTACAACCTTGTATATTTCTTGATGATTGTCGCATTCACATACTTCTATACTGCAATCACAGTTCGCCCAACTCAGATGGCGGAAGATATGAAGAAGAACAGCGGCTTCATTCCAGGTATCAAGCCTGGCAAGAAGACTGCTGAATACATCGACTCAATTATGTCACGCATCACCCTCCCAGGTTCTATCTTCTTGGGTATCGTGGCAATCATGCCAGCATTTGCTCGCTTGTTCGGTGTAAACCAGAATTTCGCTCAGTTCTTCGGTGGCACTTCATTGCTCATTACAGTAGGTGTTGTACTCGATACATTACAACAAGTTGAGACTCACTTGATGATGCACCATTACGACGGCTTGATGAAGTCGGGCAAAGTCAAGGGACGCACTCAAGGTTAAATCGACGGATAGTTTAGTCAGATATTAAAGATGATTTATCTTAAAACTGATGAAGAAATAGAGCTTCTGCGCGAAGCTAATCTCGTGGTGGCACGCACACTTGGCGAAATGGCCAAGTGGGTGGCCCCGGGGATTACCACTCGCAAGCTCGACCAAATAGCCGAGGAATATATTCGCTCACAAGGCTGTGTTCCGGGTTTCCTTGGTCTGTATGGATATCCTGCTACGCTCTGCATTTCGGTCAACGAAATTGTGGTTCATGGCATTCCTTCAACCTACGCACTTCAGGAAGGCGACATCGTGTCGATCGACTGTGGTGCCGTGACCAAAGAGGGTTTCAATGGCGATTCCACTTACACATTCTGTGTAGGCGAGGTTGCAGAAGATGTGAAAGCACTTTTGCGTACCACTAAAGAGTCGCTCTACGAGGGTATCAAGGCTGCAGTTCCTGGAAATCGCATCGGCGACATCGGTCACACCATTCAAGACTACTGCGAAAAGCGTGGTTACAGCGTGGTGAGAGAGATGTGTGGTCATGGCGTGGGACGTAAGCTCCACGAAGACCCTGAAGTTCCAAACTTTGGACGCCGTGGCACTGGTCCACTCATTAAAAATGGTATGTGCATTGCTATAGAGCCAATGATTAATCAGGGAAGCAAGAACATAGTTATTGAAAGAGATGGCTGGACCACCCGCACTAAAGACAGGAAGCCTTCTGCTCATTATGAGCACTCAATCGCTATTCATAATGGCAAGCCCGACATCTTGTCGTCGTTTGATTATGTCAAGGAGGTGCTTGGCGAACGCTTTATTTAATTCATCAATATACTAATTTAAATTACAATATGGCCAAACAGACCGCTATTGAAATCGATGGAACAATCGTAGAGGCATTGTCGAATGCAATGTTCCGCGTTGAATTGGAAAACGGACACCAAATCACTGCCCACATTTCCGGTAAGATGCGTATGCACTACATCAAAATCCTCCCTGGCGATAAAGTGAAAGTAGAAATGTCGCCATACGATCTTTCCAAAGGTAGAATTTCTTTTAGATACAAATAAAAAACAATTACTATAATGAAAGTAAGAGCCTCAATTAAAAAACGCACCCCTGACTGCAAAATCGTTCGTCGCAAGGGTCGTCTTTACGTGATTAATAAGAAAAATCCTAAGATGAAGATGCGTCAAGGATAATTTTTAGTAAATTTGCAAAAAATAAAATAATTATATGGCAGTACGTATAGTCGGAGTTGATCTCCCTCAAAACAAAAGAGGCGTAATTGCGCTCACCTATATTTATGGTATCGGTCGTAGCGCTGCCGCCACAATCCTTGGTAAGGCCGGTGTTAGCGAAGACACTAAGGTTAAGGATTGGACTGATGATGAAGCAGCAAAGGTGCGTGAAGTCATCACTGAAAACTACAAGGTAGAAGGTGACCTTCGTAGCGAAATCCAAATGAACATCAAGCGTCTGATGGATATCGGTTGCTACCGTGGTATCCGTCACCGTAACGGTCTTCCTGTTCGTGGTCAAAGCACCAAGAACAATGCCCGTACACGTAAGGGACGTAAGAAAACAGTTGCAAACAAGAAGAAAGCTACTAAATAATTTTAAAGTATGGCAAAAAAGACAGTCGCAGCTAAGAAGAGAGTTGTTAAAGTTGACGGTGTTGGTCAACTTCACGTTCATTCTTCTTTCAACAACATCATTGTGTGTCTCGCAAACAGCGAGGGACAAGTTATTTCATGGTCTTCTGCCGGTAAGATGGGTTTCCGTGGTTCTAAGAAGAACACTCCTTACGCAGCCCAAATGGCCGCTCAAGATTGTGCAAAGGTTGCTTACGACCTCGGTCTTCGCAAGGTGAAGGCTTATGTTAAGGGTCCAGGCAATGGTCGTGAATCCGCTATCCGCACCATCCACGGTGCAGGCATTGCAGTAACTGAGATTATCGACGTTACTCCACTTCCACACAACGGATGCCGTCCTCCTAAGAGAAGAAGAGTTTAATGAATCAAATTTAGTTTAAGCTCTTAAATTATTTCATTTATTTTTTCGCGAATCTCTGTCAGTGAATAGATTGCATTTTATTTAACAACCTCTCTGCAATCGCGGCTGCACTGAAGCGATTCATAAACAAACTTTAATTATTTAAAAAATGGCTAGATATACCGGTCCAAAATCTAAAATTGCCCGCAAATTGGGCGAAGCAATCTTCGGTGAAGATAAAGTTCTTGCACGTAAGAACTACGCTCCGGGCCAGCACGGCGCCAACAGAAGAAGAAAACTCTCTGAGTATGGTACTCAGCTTCGCGAAAAACAAAAGGCTAAATACACCTACGGTGTGCTCGAACGTCAGTTCCGCAACCTTTTCAAGAAAGCTTCTTCTAACAAGGGTGTAACTGGTGAGGTTCTTCTTCAATTACTCGAGTCTCGTCTCGACAACGTTGTTTACCGTCTTGGTATCGCTCCTACTCGTGCAGCTGCACGTCAGTTGGTGCTCCACCGTCACATCACTGTTGATGGTCAAGTAGTAAATATCGCTTCTTATCATGTAACTCCTGGTGAAGTGGTTGCCGTTCGCGAGAAATCTAAATCACTTGAAGTTATCCAAGACAGTCTTGCTGGTTTCAACCATAGCAAATATCCTTGGATTGAATGGGACGAAAATCTCAAGGGTGGTAAGATGATCACACTTCCACAACGTGAAGATATCCCAGAAAACATCAAGGAACAGTTAATCGTTGAATTGTATTCTAAACAGTAAAATTTAACATCCATGGCTATTTTAGCATTTCAGAAACCAGACAAAGTATTGATGCTGGAAGCCGACAACACATTCGGCAAATTCGAATTCCGTCCATTGGAACCGGGTTATGGTGTTACTATCGGCAATGCTTTGCGTCGTATCTTGCTCTCATCTCTTGAGGGCTATGCGATCTGCAACATTCGCATTGATGGTGTGAAACACGAATTCGCTACAATCCCTGGCGTAAAGGAAGACGTGACCAACGTAATCCTCAACCTTAAAATGGTGCGCCTCAAGAGAGTGGTAGAAGACACCGAATTTGAGAAGGCTACCATCAAGGTTTCGGGCCAGGATGTGTTTAAAGCTGGTGACATCGGTAAGGTTCTTAATGGCTTCGAGGTTCTGAATCCAGAGCTCGTGATTTGCCACATGGATCCAAGCACAAGTTTCCAGATTGATCTTAATATTAATAAGGGCCGTGGTTATGTGTCGGCTGATGAAAATCGCAATGCTAACGACACTATCGATACTATCGCTATCGACTCGATCTACACCCCTATCATCAATGTTAAGTACACTGTTGACAACTACCGTGTCGAGCAGAAAACCGACTACGAGAAACTGACACTCGAAATTACTACCGATGGCTCTATTCAGCCAAAGGATGCGCTTAAGGAAGCTGCTAAGATTCTTATTCAACACTTCATGCTCTTCTCTGACGAGAAAATTGCTCTTGATGCAACTGAAAATGAAGGTAACGAAGAATTTGATGAAGAAGTTCTCCACATGCGACAACTTCTTAAGACCAAGCTCGTGGACATGGACCTTAGCGTTCGTGCTCTCAACTGCTTGAAGTCGGCTGAAGTTGAAACACTTTCTGAGCTTGTAGTCTTCAACAAGACCGACTTGCTCAAATTCCGTAATTTCGGTAAAAAGTCCTTGTTAGAACTTGAAGATCTCCTGGCTAACCTGGGTCTTTCCTTTGGCATGGACATTTCTAAGTACAAATTAGATAAAGAGTAATAAACGATGAGACATAATAAGAAATTTAATCACTTAGGTCGCACGAAAAGCCATCGTCAAGCCCTTTTGGCTAACATGACTATTTCTTTGATTCTTCACAAGAGAATCTTCACCACCTTGGCTAAGGCTAAAGCACTTCGCATTTATGCTGAGCCTATCATCAACAGAGCGAAAAAAGACGATACTGCATCTCGCCGCGTTGTGTTCAGCTATCTCCAGAACAAGGAAGCAGTTACTGAACTGTTCACCAACATTTCTCAAAAGATTGCTGACCGTCCAGGTGGCTACACACGCATTTTGAAACTTGGCAACCGTCTTGGTGACAACGCAAAGACTTGCTTCATTGAACTCGTTGACTACAACGAAGCAATGCTCGCCGACAAGAAGAAAGCCGTTAAGAAGACTACCCGTCGTGGTGGTAAGAAGGCTGCTCCTAAGGCTGAAGCTGCTCCTAAGGCTGAAGCTGCTGCTGAGTAATTCTTTGATTTTCATTGAGAGGCACGCCTCTCACTATGATAAATCCAACATGCGTCCGTTCATCTTTATTGATGAGCGGACGTTTTTTATTTTATTAAGTCTGAACTTTCTATTATCTTTGTAAAAATCATGGACTAAAACCCAACACAGGGTTAAAACTTTCTATTTACTTTTTAACTTCAAATGATAAAGAATTTCGTATTATCAACTTTCGTGGTGCTGCTTACTGCGCTTTACCCATTCGGTGCCTTTGCGAGCCAGCCACAAAATAAGATTTGTCTTGCATATTGCACTTATTATGGCGATAAGTTGCCCGATCCCGATATTGTTACGCATATTAATTATGCCTTTGCGGAACTGTATGTGGTGGATGGCGTGTATAAAACCTTCAAGTTGCAGGGCAATGAATCTCGCTTTCGCCAAGTGATGGCATTAAAGAAACAAAATCCTAATTTAAAGATTTGCCTCGCTTTCACCCACACGGTGAGCAACAGCGACAATCGCCAAGGTGGCGGATTCTCAAAAATGTCGGCTTCGCCAGAGATGCGTAAGCAGTTTGCCGCCGATTGTCTTGCCTTTTGCAAAAAATGGAACCTCGATGGCATAGATATTGACTGGGAATTTCCAGGTTTGTCGTGGAGTGGTCATGCTTCCGACCCTAAAACCGACACGAAAAACTACAGCCTGTTGATGAAAGACCTTCGTGAGGCACTCGGTAACGACTATATTCTCAGTTTCGCAGGTTATGTGATGGATATGCAAAGCACCGATAGTGGAAAGAAATATGTGGATATTCAGGCAGTGGTGCCGTATGTGGATTATATCAACATTATGACCTACGACATGGACGCGGCTCCACATTTCCAGTCTGCTATTATTTCCTCCACATCGTATTACGACTGTATGTCGGCTATTCGCTCTTATGCCAAGTTGGGCGTGCCGTTTGAGAAAATGCTTTTGGGTATTCCTTTCTATCTTCGCCATAGCCACGACGGTCTCACTACTGTGGTTGATTACAAGCAAATTGTCAAACTCAAATCCAATCCAAATTTCGAGTTCGACTTGTGGGACGAGGAAGCTCGCACTCCTTACGCAAAATATAAGGGCAAATTTTATGGCTCTTACGACAATCCACGAAGCATAGCCGTGAAAGGAGAGTGGATTCATAGCCTTGGACTGGGCGGTTTGCTCTATTGGGAAAACTCAGAAGATGATGCCGACATGACTTTGGCAAAGGCCTGTTGGGAAGCAATAACTAAAAATTACGACGAATAATGAAGCGTTTAATCCTTTTTTTATCATTTTGTGTGGCTTTTCTTTCCATGTTTGCAGATTCATGGGTAAGAATTAATCAATTAGGCTACATTCCTAAAACCTCGAAGGTGGCAGTTTATTTAAGCGAAGAAGCCACCGAAGTGTCATCGTTTCAGTTGGTAGATGTGTTTACCGGCAAAGTAGTTTACACTTCTAAGGCAGTGAAGCCGATGGGGGCATTGGGTGGTATGAAATCCACTTATCGCTTGAATTTCTCCGATTTCACTCGTCAAGGCACTTACAGAATAGTGGTTAACGGCTGTGAATCGCCCATTTTCCCTATCAATGGGCATGTGTATGATGGCACAGCCGATTTCGTGCTCAACTATATGCGCCAGCAGCGTTGCGGATTCAATCCGTTTTTGCGCGACAGTTGCCACCAGAAAGATGCGTTCATTCGCTACCATGCCACTAAAGAGGGGCAGCACATTGATGTGAGAGGCGGTTGGCACGACGCTGCTGATTTGCTTCAATATACCACCACATCAGCCAACGCCATCTATCAGATGCTTTTCGCTTATCAGCAGAATCCTGATGCCTTCACCGATTCTTACCAGGAAAATGGTTTGCCAGGAGCAAATGGTATTCCCGATATTGTAGATGAAATTTATTGGGGACTCGACTGGCTCGACAGAATGAATCCTGAAAAAGGTGAACTTTACAATCAGATTGCCGACGACCGCGACCACATAGGACAAAAACTGCCACAAACCGACCCTTCCGACTATGGTAGAGGTCCAAACAATGGCCGCCCCGTTTATTTTATCGATGGCAAACCACAGCAACGTGGCACATATATGAATGCCACAATGGGTGCAGCCAGCACGGCAGGTAAGTTTGCCAGCGATTTTGCACTTGGTGCCGAGGTGTTGAAACCTTTCTATCCTCAATTTTCGCAAAAAATCTCGTCAAAGGCAGCCGATGCGCTTCAAGTGGGTATCGACAAGCCCGGCAACACTCAAACCGTGTCGGTGGTTTCTCCTTACATTTATGAGGAAGACAACTGGGTTGATGATATGGAATTAGGTTCTGTGGAACTTTTCCGCATGACTGGCGATGGAAAGTATTTGACCAAAGCCGTGGAATATGGCCGCCGTGAGCCAGTCACTCCATGGATGGGCGCAGATAGTGCACGCCACTACCAGTGGTACCCATTTATGAATATGGGGCATTATCAAATTGCTGCTCACACTACCGATGCTCGTCTGAAGGCTGAATTTTTGCGCAATATGCGTGCTGGCATTGCTCGCACTTATGAGCGTGGACAGGCACACCCATTCTTGTGGGGCATTCCTGGCATTTGGTGTTCGAACAATCTCACCACAGCCATGCTCACACAGTGCATTCTCTACCGCACACTTTCTGGCGATGACTCTTTCGAGGAAATGGAAGGCTCACTCCGCGATTGGCTCTTTGGATGCAATCCTTGGGGTACAAGTATGATTGTGGAGTTGCCTAAGGGCGGCACATACCCTCGTGCCACTCACAGCAACTGGGTGTTCCAAAACCTTGGTCACCCGGTGGGCGGCTTGGTTGACGGACCGGTGTATAGCACCATTTTCAGCAGTTTGCGAGGCGTGAATATCACCGACGACATGCCACATGTCACCGCCAACGCTTACCTCCGTTTCCAACCGGGCGATGTGGTGTATCACGACAACACTCACGACTATTCAACAAACGAGCCAACGATGGACGGCACGGCTTCGCTCACTTTCCCACTCTCGTATTATCAGAAAGAGGGTAGGGCACAAGCCGATGCAGCCTCTGCCGATAAGAATGTGTATGATGAAGGCGGCATCAAGCAAGGCGACCCAAGCAAAAAGAACATTTGCCTGGTGTTTACCTCTCACGACAAGACCGATGGTGCCAACTATATCATTTCCACATTGAAGAAGCGAAATGTGAAAGGTGCATTCTTCTTCACAGGCCATTTCTTTGAGTCGTTCCCTGATATCGTTAAGCGCATTCAGGCTGGCGGCCACTATGTGGGCAGTCATAGTTACGGTCACTTGCAATATGCGGCTTGGGAAAATCGCGATTCTCTGCTCGTCACTAAAGATGAGTTCATCACCGATATGCTGAAAGGCTATGAAGTGATGTCGAAATTTGGTATCACCAAGGAGCAAGCACCATATTTTATCCCACCTTATGAATATTACAACAGCACCATCTCGTCGTGGGCAAAGGAATTGGGACTTCAAATCGTGAATTTCACCCCAGGCACAGCGTCAAACGAAGACTACACTTGGCATGGTATGCCTATGGAGGCAGAAAAATACCGTAGCAGCCAATGGCTCTACGATAATATGATGAAATGGGAAAAGAAGCACACCCTTAATGGACATTTCCTTATGATTCACCTTGGCACCGACGACGCTCGCACCGATAAATTCTATCTCAAACTCGACAAAATCATCACCACTCTTCAAAAGAAAGGCTACAACTTCGTGTCGCTTGAAGATATGATTGGTCTCAACTTGAAATAGTTTTTTTCAGACATTTTTTTACTCGTTGGTTGAACATTTGATTCTACCAACGAGTTTTTTATTGACGACAATTTTTGCACGTTCATTCTGCAGTATTATCATCACCTTTAGGTATTTTTCCAAGCAATGCGAAGATGATGCTCATGATGGGGCTTAGGATGTTGAAGAAGCAGAATGGAAGATAAACAAGGGTTGGCACGCCAAGCACTGTTGATTGAGTCATACCACAGGCTGTCCACGGAACGAGAACGGAGGTGACAGTGGCAGAGTCTTCTGTGGAACGACTCAGTAGTTCTGGCTGATAACCACGGTTGGCGTATTCTTCCTTGTAGATTGATGCATTCATGATGATGGAAAGGAACTGGTCGCCCATGATGAGATTGAGCAGCACACCCGACACAACTGTTGATGTCACGAGAGAGAAAGTGTTGTGAATGGTCTTGAGAAGAATGTGTGTGAGGCTCTTGAGCATATTGCTTGCCACCATACACGAGCCGAAGCACATGGCGCAGAGTATGAGCCAAACGGTGTCGAGCATACCTGCCATGCCTCGTGTGGCAACAAGGTTGTTCACTTCTGCGAATCCCGTGTCAAGTTGTGTGCTGGTATAGCAAACTTTCAGCAATCCTGTAAATATGTTGCTAACCGTTGCGGTTTGTGTGCCGGCTATTTCCAATAGAGCGTCGGGTTGCAATACGATGGCGCACACGATTGCCGCCAATGCTGAAAGAATGAGAGTGATGAATGAAGGTACTTTCTTCCAAATTAGAATTCCGCTAAATACAGGAACGAGGAGCGTCCATGCGCTTATGTTGAAGCTGTGCTCCAATCCTTCAAGATAGATGCTTGGTTCTACTCGTTCGCCAGAGAACCAAAATCCCATTACAAGGTAAAGCAATAGGCTGATGGTGATGCTCGGCACGGTGGTGTGCATCATGCAACGGATATGCTTGAAGAGGTCGGCTCCAGATACGGAAGATGCAAGCACGGTAGTGTCGGACATTGGCGACACCTTGTCACCGAAATAAGCGCCAGATATAATGGCACCTGCCGTAAATGGTTCGGGTATGCCGAGCGCATTGCCAATGCCAAGCAAGGCGATGCCTATTGTGGCTATCGTTGTCCACGATGTGCCTGTCATCACCGACACCAGTGAAGAAATGATGCAAGCGCATGGCAGGAAGAACGATGGCGTGATAATCTGCACTCCGTAATATATCAATGTGGGTACTACTCCGCTAATCATCCATGTGCTCGACATCACGCCTATCAGTAGCAGAATTAGTATTGACACGGAGGTGTCGCCTATGGTTGCCTTGATGCTGTCCTCAAATACTTGCCATTTGATGCGGTAGATTGACATTGAAAGAGCTACGCAGATAGTGGTTGCAATCAGCATCGATATCTGGCTGGCTCCACTTAGAGCGTCATTGGGAAGCATCTTCATTACCGTCACTATCATGACAATCAATACGAGGAGTGGAATGATGGAAATAAGAGGGTGTGGAATTTGCTGTTTCATAAGTTTCTGATTTGTGGAAAGAATTATTATTTGAGGCAAACAAAACATCTTGCAACCACGAATATCCTCGAAATTAGATACATTAGGGCCGTTGCTGTTGCCTATTTATAGATGTAGATGAATGTTCTGATAGAGAGCAGTACAGCATTTGATAATGCAAATATACAGATAAATTTTGGAAAAATAAAGCTTGTTGCTGTTAGATTGTCTGTGAAAATCTGCTATTTGTGATAATATGTAATAGATTTCGAGGCTTAGCAGAAAAGTAACAAAAAAAATCGGGCGTTTCCGTTTGGAAGCACCCGATTCTACTATATGTGTAGTGTGTTTAGTAGTCTCTTTTCTTGATTCGGAAGAATCTCACGCCAATCACGCCTTTCTTGGGGCGAAGATATTCCACGATGGGTTTTGGTTCTTTCATCACCTTGCCACCTGTCATAGATGCGTCGATCACCACCAATTCGCCTTTCTCGTTTTTCACCACCATGCCCATGTGCGAGATGTCCAATCCTGGAGTTTTGCACACCAGTCCTACGAAATCGCCCTCTTGAACGGCGTTGCAGATGCCTTTTCCGTTCAATTGCTCCTTTTTCAGATAGTAAGTTTTGTGGTTGCGGTAGCCGTCCTCGTATTTTTTGATGGTGTTGAAAGTTTCATCATCCTTAAGAGCAGGGTAGGAGTCACGGTGTGTGCTCATAAAGTTGATGGTCTTGATGAGTTCTCTTGCGCCGGGCACATCTTTGGTGATTTCCTCAATGTTGCCACGGCTTGTGTTGTCCACAGCCCACTCGCTTATATAATGTAGTCTGGATGCATATCCGTCGATGCGTCCTTCTCGGTATCTCACATTTTCGAGATTGTTGGCGAAATCTCTCCACGAATAGCGTTCGCTCATGGTTGTGCGAGTCAAAGCGTATAATGTTTCCACGAAAGTGGTGCAGTCGAGTTCGTCGATATTAATGGTGAGCATTTCTGTTTCGCCTTCCAGTGTGTGTGCCACGTATGGGCGGCCCAGAAGTTCGTAAGCGTAGAATGTCACCAGTTCGTTCGCCGACTTTTTTCCGCTTTTCAGCCCTTTTTCGAGCAGCGCATTGAGTTCTGTTGTGTCTTTTTCGCAATGAAAGCGCATTTGTTGCATAGTGGCGGCCTTATTCTCTAAGGTGCCAGCATAGCCCATTGCCAATATTGCAATGCAGGAGAGTAATGTCTTTTTCATATATTTATATTATATAATGAATACAAATTTTTTACAAAATTAC
>SAMEA3663083__coassemble_616_pt1 | contig 16750 bp, 16 predicted proteins | sample SAMEA3663083__metabat2_low_PE_014 | metagenome-assembled genome bin SAMEA3663083 (sample SAMEA3663083) | pig gut metagenome | biome: pig gut; feature: pig-associated habitat; material: faeces | place: France | collected 2012
GGTTTTTCGCCGAAGGCGAGCGGTTTTTATCCTTTTGGCGATGCCACCGACCTCGTAAGAGGGCGGCGTTAGGGGTGTGGTGTGGCTGATTCAAGCCCCAGCTTGAAATCAGACATGCCACAGCACTAACGACAGGTGCGAAGCACTGGCATCGCTAAAAGGCTGTTTTTTATGTTTTTGTTTCTGTGCCCCCAGCATTTATCCACTGAACCCATTCCAGCGGAATGCGACAACATCAAATTGCCCATTGAATGCGAAATCGCATCCCGCTGGGATGCGTATTTGTTATGCGATATTTGCAGGCATTTCGCTTCGGTTATGCTCCATTTCGCTTCGCTCATTTCGCATAACCTTCGCTGCATACCTGCCTACACACATCAAATCCCTACGGGATTTTTTTCAATCATCACTAAATAATCCTTTGGTTTGTGGTTTGAGGCTGAGGCTTGAATCAGCCACACCACATCACCAACGCCGCCCTCCCCAGCGAGGGCGGTGGCATCGCCAAAAGGATAAAAACCGCTCGCCTTCGGCGAAAAACCAAACCTGGTAGGGACGTGATACTTCACGTCCGCCCATAATTGTAGTATCATATTGAATATCAACCATTTGTCGCGGACGCGAAGTATCGCGTCCCTACCATGCAAAATCCTTTGGGAATTTGATGCGGTTTTTATCCTTGGGGCAACGTGGGAGGCCCTCGTAAGAGGGTGGCGGAGGGATTGTGTGGTTGGCGTCATGGAAACTCGTTTCCAATGACGCAAAGCGCACAGTCGCACCGCCAAATGCGAAGCATTCCACGTTGCTCCAAGGCTGTTTTTTATGTTTTTGTTTTTGATTCCATTCACGATTCGACAACAATGCAGAATATCCCCAGGACTTTTCCACTGAGCCCGTAGAATTAGAGCACTCGGAACATTCAGAATAATCTGAACACTCCGAGTGCTCCAAAATCTAATTTCTAACCTCTAATTTCTAATTTCTTGTTATTTTTTGGCAATGATATACAAGTTGTCCCGAAGAAGATGCGATGAAATTCCGTTAGGAATTTGATGTGTGTAGGCAGGTATGCAGAAAAGATGCAATGGAGCGAAGCGAAATGGAATCTTTTCGAAATGCCTGCAATAAGATGTGCTAATATTATGCATTCCAGCGGAATGCGACACCACCAGAATCTATTGATAGCGAGATCGCATCCCGCTGGGATGCATATTTGTTATGCGGCATTTGCAGGCATTTCGCTTCGGTTGTGCTTCATTTCGCTTCGCTCATTTTGCACAACCTTCGCTGCATACCTGCCTACACACATCTAATCCCTACGGGATTTATTCCAATTATCATCAATAACTATTTATGCCGAGTGAGGCACGCACTGCCTCCAAAAGCAAATAGGTATCGATCATCGATTCCAGCGATTGCGCTGTGGGTGATGTGCCGCCTTCCACTGCATCAACAAAACTTTTGATGGTGTGGAAGTAGCCTTGTGTGACTATTTGATTGTTTTGAATGGTGGGCACGAAATTATTTCTATTTAGCAAATCAATTCTGACAGAAGGCTTTGGACGAACCTTCTCCATGGGCACGCCCATCAGCGTGGACTGTTTGCTTCGGAATTGCAAACTTTCCATTTGCTCCATTTCGTAAATGCCCTTATGGGTGTTGACCGTCAAACTTTCCCTTGCGTCGCACCACGAATAGCCTGTGGAGAGTTCGAGCACACCGCTGGCTTTTTCATGCTTGAGCGTGAGCAGCAATGTGTGGTTTTCAACCTTTTCAGCACACAGCACCTCTGCCTTGCCAAACAAGAATGTGACATAATCCAATGGGTGGATAAAGAGGTCGAGCAAAGCATCGCCCTCTGGATATGCGCCTGTGAGATACTTCAGGTTGTAGCTCATATAGCCACCACACTTCTTCAACTCCTTTTTCAAAATTCGGGTAGCGGGAGCATTGCGCTTTTGAAGTCCCACTACCACAGGTGTGTGTGTTCCACCCTTTCCCATACTCACCAGCCGCATCAATTCCTCTTGAGTTTGGCATGGTGGCTTTTCCACAAACAGCGCCTTGTCGCTGCTTATCACCTGCGATGCGATATGAAAATGCGCCTGTGGCGAAACCGACACCAGCACGCCCTTCACCTCATCGTCGCTTAAAATGCGCTCCAGCGAGGTGGTGGCACACACATTCGGGTAGGCGGCTTCGATGAGCGGCAACTTGTCGGGCGATTTGCAGCAAATGTATTTCAACCCCACATGAAGATAGTCGAGCACAGGGTAAAGGTTGTTGGTGCTGTGGTTGCCTATGCCCACAAACGCATATTTCCCTTTGTATGACTGGCTCAGCTGCCTCACGCTCCGCAAGTGCTTGTAGCGTGCAATTAAGTGTTCGATATATTTCATCTGTCAGCAATCCGTTTGAAATATTGTTGATAAGTTTCTTTTTTATCGCTTGTCCACTGATATTTGCCGTAGAACAGTTCTATCAGCCTTTTGGGCAACAGTTTCTCAAAATTCCGCAGCAATATCAGGTCGTATTTGCGGTGGAAATTAATCCAGCAGCCGTTACACTCTTTTGAGTGCTTGCATTGAATTTTGCAAGTGTTGCGCGAGTTGAATATGTCGTCGAGCGAGCAAGTGTGTATATTGCCCAACTTCACATCAAGGTTTTGGCACAGCGGCACATCGCCATTGGAGTGAATCACCAGTTCGCTGAATATGCTTTGGCAGCGCAGTTTGAGATTTCCGTTTCGCCATTCCTCATATAGTGCCACAAAATCGAAATTCTCTTCCGTGTCGTGTATGCTGTGCGGAATGTGTTGGATATAATTCTCCATGTCGGCGGTGAGCAGTTCGGCTGTGGTGTCGAAGAAGTCCATCGTGCCATAAATTCCGATACGCACATCTATGCCATAGCGCTTAGCCACGCCAATCACATAGTCCATGTCTGCGAAGCTGTTCCACGGCGAGAGACAAAACATCAGCGAAATCGGCACTTCGTCTTTCAATGCCCCCACCACTTCTATCACCTTGTCGTGGCCATTGCACCCACGCATCGCCTTATACGCCTCCTTGTCGCCATCAAGCGACACATACAAGTGCGCTGGCCGGTACTGACGCACGGCATTGATTACTTTTGGCAGATTTAGGCAGTTCGACAGAAGCGTGTAGTTGGGGTGATGGTTCATAAACCACTCCATGATTGCCTCTGCCTCTGGGTGGAGAATAAACTCGCCGCCTTCCAGCCCCACCGTGGTGTTTCGTGTCACGCACTTGCTTGCCATTATCTTTTTGATGTCGGAAAGCGAAAGGTGCTCTACTGGTTTTTGCCAAATGGAGCAATGCTTGCAGCGCGATTGGCATTTGGTGGTGGAGTAGAGCATCAATGTGCTCAATTTCTTGTGGCGAGGTCGCAAAATATTGTTGAGGTATAACACCCCATTTTGTAAGTAGTCTTTTGTGCTGTACATTTAGTGAGTAGAAACTTTTGTGCTTCTATCACTTTAAGATGCCACAAGAGCCTAAAAGACTGCATACGCCACCATATTTTACCAAGTGAACCTAACGCCAAACGGAGCCGTAACCGTAAATGGATGCTCTGTCCAGATGGTGTGAATGGAACTGCCATTGGGTATGTACCAATTAAATGTGGGTTCGGCATAAATGCCCCAGTTTGGCGACAAATTGTATTGCACGCCCACACCTGCACCCACCGACCATTGCCACGATGGGGTGAAGCGCCAACTGTCCTTGTATGGAACTGTGGTGTCGGTCACATATCGCTCTTTAGCCTCACCAACCAAAGGCACATTCAGCAGCACGCCGGCCGAAGAATACACCGACCATCGCTTTGAGCGAAGCCACTTGTAGGATAGGCGGAATGGCAATCCCAAATAATGGACTTTTTGAGTGCGCTGGATATAGTATGCGCCTTCGCCCATTGTGAAATTAGACTTCAACAGCGAGTATTGCAATCCCGACTCGATGTTCCAATTCTTGCCCAGCGATTTCGTTAATGCCAATCCCAGAGTGATAGGCTTGTCGTGCTGCTCACACTCCACAATCTTGCCTGTGTTGTGCTCTGCGATGGTTATCAGCGCTGCAGTATCGGGCGACACTTTACCACCTTTCCGCACAAGAAACTTGTAATAGTCTTCCCAGGTGGAAATCACTTTTGGTATATCTGTGGTAGGTGAGTCGGTGATGTCGTCACCTATGCCGGCAAACAGTTTATAGGCGTTTTGAATCAAAGTGGGTCCCAATGAGCCTGCGGCAAGCAGTTGCCACTTGCTTTTGTGCTTCTTTGAGCCATCTTCAGCCATGTGGTTTTCAAAAATTGGGATATTGTATTGTATGCTGTCGCGAGCCACAGAGTCGGTGGAAGGCACAGCGACAGCGATGTTGATTGCCGTGTCGCGAATTTCAAGCACAGCATTTTTAGGCATCGAATCCAAATCCGCACCGCCTTGTGCCAGAGGGCTGGTAGTGGATGCTTTTGTGATATAATTGTCTGACACAGTGGGCGTGACACTTTGTTGTGTGGCAATGTGTTGCGTTTTTTTGCTTTTCACTTTTGTGCCTTCCACCTTTGCCGTCACCGTTTTCTTTTCCTCTGTGCCTCTCCTTTGGAACAGGTATTTGCAAAGTGGAATCATGACAATAATCGCCGAAATCACGGCAAGCATTCGTCGGTTAATCATTTTCCGAAGCATGGCTTTTGCTCTCGCCAACTGCGACGACGAACTATGAGGCTCAATGCCCAGCCGCTCGGCGATCTCTTTATGCGAGAGCCCCTCTATCACCGACATTCTGAACACCTTGCCGTAGCCCTCTGGCAAACGGTCGATGAGTTGCATGAGTTCTTTCTCTGCCAACACGGCATCTGCCGAAACTCCACTCTCCACATTCATATTATCCAAGTAGTGGGACAGTGGCAAGAATTTTACCTTTCGCTTTCGCTCTAAATATTTGAGCGACACATTTTTAGTAATCGCGGCTGCCCATTCGCCAAACTTTTCCTCGTCGTTCAGTTTTTCAATGGAGTAATAAGCAAGGATAAAGCGTCCTGAACGAGGTCATTCACCGTGTCCTCGTCTGCTTTCGTGATGCTGAAGCATACATTCCTCATCATCGGAACATACGCCTCGTAAATCGTATTTAAAGCGTCGGCATCGTCTGCTTTCACCCTTTCTATAAGCATTTTTAAATCCATGTGAGCAGTTTCGGCTTTTGTGCCGCATATTAAGAGGCATCGAAAAGCGAAAAGACTGCATCGGGCTTTGTTAAAAAACTACAAAATTACGATTTTCTGCCCAATACGCCATTTCATCACTAAGTTTTCCTTAACTTTGTGAATATCTAATTACTTTAACAAACTATTGGACAATATGAAAAAATTTTTCTCTTTTATCGTTATGGCGATTTTGGTAGCCATGAGCGGACAAGCCCAACTCACAAGCGGCAATTCAGAAAAACGCTGCGACGTGTCGTATCCTATAGCAGATTTAAGCGTTTGCCTTACAAGTAACTACAACGCACGTGTCGTCTCAAAATACGTGACAGATGTGCTTATCAGTCGCCTCGATATGGAATACGACGCATCAAACTCCGATTATATGATTAAGTCGATGGAAGTGTCGGTTTACAGATATAAAAAAGGCTCATCAGGGCTCGTTGGCGATGTACCACCCGAAGAACAGACAAAAGTTGAGCGTGTGCAATTCGTTCCCACCGACGACACTTTGCAACAATTCAAAGCATCGTTAAACATCGGCGAGAACGGCTGGGATAAAATCGTAATCCGCCAAGTGCCCAACTCCTCCGAAATCATCAAAAAATCCGACTACAAACGCTCCACCCTCCTCTAAATTCTTCGATTAAAATTTTTGAGAAACAAAAAAAGACAGTATATTTGCACATTACTTAAAAGGACTTAGCCTGTTAATTCAGGCACATAGCTCTGCGATACTCCACATCGTGGAGCTATTTTTTTGTCTGTTTAGTACGAAAAAGTGTAGTAACTATTTGTTTAGTACGAAAAAGTGTAGTAATTTTGTGGTGTTCAAAAACTATTTAGGTTATGAACGAAGCCCTTTTAAGTAATGCGGAGCTTGAGCTGATTGAAGCAATCAGGAATATCCGAAAAGCCTATCCTAACGGATATGAGAATTTGGTTTGGTATGCTCAACAGCTGTTCGACGAATTAGTCGAAATGCCGCCAGCGGACGAAGAGGACAAATGATTCGTCCGAACCCCTCTACAAGCAGAGGGGTTCTTAAAAGGGCTTTATTAAAAACAACAACACAATTAAAATATTCACAAATTATGGAACAGACGATGAAATCAAAGTTGAGTGATATTTTGCTGTCAATCACTTGGAGAGATATTGCCCGCAGGTATTTCGGCAAGTCAAGTTCTTGGCTTTATCACAAGATGGACGGAATTGACGGTAACGGCGGAACCGGAAAGTTTAGCGATGATGAGGCTCAAATGCTGAAAAGCGCATTGTATGATTTATCCGACCGCATTAAAGCTGCCGCAGATAATATTTAAAAGGACTTCTAAATGTTGAGGTTGTGCCAGAATTTTGGCACAGCCTCTTTTTTTTAATCTCAAGTCAAAGAATATAGCCTGGTTCACATTATTATCTGTCGATGCCGGGGCGTGAGAGCACGCCTTGGGTGTAGTAGTGCTTCACTTCTTGCATATCGGTCACGAGGTCGGCTGCGTCGATCAGCTGCTGTGGCGCATAACGGCCGGTAATGATCACTTCTGTGGCGGGATTCCTCTCCGAAAGCAAATCAAGCACTTCGTCCACCGACAGCAGTTCCATGCTGGTAGCGATAGTGAGTTCGTCAAGAATCACCACATCCCACTCACCACTGCGCAACCATTGACGGCAAACGGCAAGTCCGTCTTTTGCCGATTGCCTATCCCTTTCATCGGGCATTCTGTCGAGGCAGCAACCATAGCCCAACTGCTCGATATGTAGCCGCCCGAAGTCGGGGTTTGCGCCGTTGAACAGTGCTTCCGCCTTAGTCTCGTTGTATTTCATCGATTTCACAAACTGCCCAATCGCCACATTCTTGCCAGCGCACAACGCACGGACCGCCAGCCCAAAGGCAGCAGTAGTCTTCCCCTTACCATTCCCGGTATAAATATGTATATATCCCTGTCCCATTTCCTTTCAAATAAAAAAAACACGCTGGCGCGTGGGTGGGCGTTAGTGTGTTTTAGAAAAAGTGCGGAGTGAGGGAGATTCGAACTCCCGAATCGCTTTTGACGATTACACGCTTTCCAGGCGTGCCTCTTCAGCCACTCGAGCATCACTCCATTTGCGCGTGCGCTCTTGGCAATGCGAAATTGCCGTTGCGCTACAAATGCGAGTGCAAAGATAATGAATTTTTGCTTGATTGTAGCAAAAATTCTGTAAATTTGTGATATGGATTTAGTGAAAACGCATAACTTACTCCCTGAAGGTGTCAGCACCACAGACGCTCGCAGCATTGAGTTTGCCACAGAAGTAATCAACTGTCTGCCTTACGATCCCAACGATGAGCAGATGGAACTGCTGGCGGCGTTTGCCCATTTCATGCTCTACGGCCACCCACAGGCTGTGATGCTGGTGAATGGCTATGCCGGTACTGGTAAAACCTCGATGATTGGCGGCATTGTGAAGGCGCTCACCTGTCGCGGACGGAAGACGGTGCTGCTGGCTCCCACAGGGCGCGCGGCGAAGGTTTTCACGGAATATTCTGGGCATACAGCCTACACCATTCACCGCAAAATCTATCGCCAGAACAGTTACCTCTCTGATGGGTTTTCGCTTGCCGAGAACAAGCACACCGACACCATTTTCATCGTAGATGAGGCGTCGATGATTTCCAACAGCAGCGAAGGCTCATTTTTTGGCACAGGCCGATTGCTCGACGACCTTATCCACTATGTGTATAGCGGCATCGGCTGCCGACTGGTGCTGATGGGCGATGTGGCGCAGTTGCCTCCTGTTGGGCAAAGCGAAAGTCCTGCCCTCAACGCCGAATTTCTGCGCAGTTACGCCCTGCAAATCTACAGCGTGAACCTGAAGCAAATTGCGCGTCAGGCGGCAGAGAGCGGCATTTTGTTCAACGCCACCATTCTGCGAAATGTGATGGAGAGCGGCGTGCTGTGCGCACCGAAGTTGGAACTGCTGCGGTTCGACGACATCGACAACGTGACGGGCGAGTTTCTGCTCGAAACCATCAGCGACAGTTACGACCGCGACGGCATGAGCGAAACCATAGTGGTGACACGCAGCAATAAGCGTGCCACGCTCTTCAACCGCGGCATTCGCAACAGCATTCTCTATCGTGAGGATGAGTTGGTGAGCGACGATATGCTGCTGGTGAGCAAAAACAATTACTATTGGGCGAACGACTACGAACAAATCGACTTCATTGCCAACGGTGATGTGGTGAGGGTGAAGCGTGTGTGGGGCGAGATTGAGCGCCGCTATGGACTCGACTTCGCCAACGTGACGGTGGAGTTTCCCGACCACGGCAACACCGAAATGGACGTGAAAATCATTCTCAACTGCCTCAGCAGCGACACGCCAGCACTCACCGCCGCACAAAGCGAGATGCTCTACACCTCGGTGATGGCGGAACTCACAGGCGACAAACGCACCCGCTATCGTGAACTGAAGAAAAATCCGTATTTCAATGCGCTGCAAGTGAAATACGCCTATGCCATCACATGCCACAAGGCGCAAGGCGGACAGTGGCAGAATGTGTTTATAGATATGGGGGCTATCATGCCCGACGCTTTCACCCAACTCGATTTCTACCGTTGGCTCTACACCGCCATCACCCGCGCTCGCTCGCAAGTGTATCTCATCAACTGCCCCCTCGACACCGACATGCCGAGTTTCTGAAGTCTACGAGTCAACAGGTCAACGAGTTGGAGAGTTGGGGCTGATGGGACCGAAAAGATAAACACCTGTTTAATCCATTGTAATCGGATTAAACAGGTGTTTTTATTTTTTTAGAGCCCAGCGGAAGAATCTGTGGGATTTAACGCCCACAACAGAAATTCTGCGAGATCCGTGGGACCTGTGTGAGGCAGAGTTACTTCACTTCTGCGCCCATCATGTTGTATTTCTTGTCGCCGGCGATGATGTAGATTTGTCCGTTTTCAATCACCTTGCGAGCCTTCACTTCCTTAGCAGCAGTCACATCGGTGATGGCTGATGAAATGGCATTGTATGAAACCTTGATGTTGTCGAAAATCACACGGTTTGCACCCTTGTTCACCTTGTGAGGAGCGTCGGTAGCGATTGGAAATTCGGCAGTTGTGTAGTCGGTGGTTTTTACTTTAGGAATCAGCGACAGGAACACCACTTGAGTTTCGGCAGTCGCGCCCTTGATGGTGAGTTCGTTCTTAGTGCCTTCAAAGCCCCATGCTTGGAGTGTGTCGCCAGTAATAAAGCAATCGCTTGGAATTTCCACCACAGCAGCATCCACTACAAGGGCCTTGCCTTCGGCGTCAAAATAATTCACCTTAGTGGTTTTAGCGGCACCTTCAATTTCGCCAGCGCCGAGCACTGTCACGCCATAGTATTGGTAATCGTGTGTGCCGCCCGACTTGTAAGAGCCATCTGCATTAAAATTAAACACAGAGGAGTAGCCGATACCCTGCCAAGAGAGTTTCACATCGGTGGCTTCGGTGAGCGATGCGAATTTAGGAGAAATGAGGTCGCCACCATTGTTGGTCTTTGAAATGCGAACGAAACCTTGGCAAGCATACATGTAGGAAGTGCGAGAACTCCAACCATTGAGGTCAGCCACATTACCATCGGTTTGAATGTTGGTGTAGTTTGGTTGGTATTCCACACCTTCAGCGTCCGTTTTGGTCCAAGGATTCTTGCCATACTTGTGAATACCGGCTTCGGTCAACACTTCAAGTTTATTGAAATTTTCTTGAAGAACCACTACTTCTTCGGCTTGTGCACCGAAAAATGAACTTGCTGCAACAAATGCAGACACCAAAACTTTAGAGTAAATCTTTTTCATATATTACGTTTTTTTAATAGGTTAAAATATGATGAAGCAAAGTTACACATCTTTTCTGAATAATGTTCATCAAAAAGCAAATATTCATATTTTTGTAATAAAAGTCAACAGGTCAACGAGTCAACGAGTTGAGGCCCGATGGGTCTGATTGGGTCGGAAGGGTCTGTAAAAGCAATACACCCATTAAATCCGCAATTGGATTTAATGGGTGTATTGTTTTTTTTAGAACCCTGCGGAAACTATCAGTGGGATTTAACGCCCACAACAGAAATTCCGCGAGATCCGTGGGATCTGTGTGAGGCAAAGTTACTTCACTTCTGCGCCCATCAAGTTGTACTTCTTGTCGCCAGAGATAATGAGCACTTGACCGTTCTCAATCACCTTGCGAACCTTCACTTCCTTAGCCACGTTGATGTCGTTCACACCTGATGGGTCAGCAACCACAACCTTGATGTTGTCGAAAATCACGCGGTTCACCTTCTTGTTCACACCGTGAGGGGCGTTTTCGTCAACTGGCATTTCTGCGGTAGAGTAGTCAGTGGTTTTTGTCTTGGTGAAGTTTGGAAGTGTTGACATAAACACCACTTGAGTTTCAGCGGTAGCACCCTTGATAGTGAGTTCGTTCTTAGTGCCTTCGAAAGTCCATGCTTGGAGAGTGTCCATAGTCACGAAACAGTCGGTTGGAATCTTTACAAGAGCAGCATTCACTTCAATGTCGTTCATGTTCTCATCCTTGTAAGCCACCTTGTTCATCTTGCTTGCGCCTTCAATTTCGCCTGCGCCGAGCACAGCCACATAGTAGTATTGATGGTCATGCACACCGCCTGACTTATATTCGCCAGCTTCGTCAAGTTTAATGAGTGAGGTGTAGCCAATACCTTGCCAAGAGAGTTTCACGTCGGTTGGTTTAGAGAGAGAAGCAAACTTAGGAGAAACGAGGTCGCCACCAAAGCTGGTCTTAGAGATACGAATGAAACCTTGGCAAGCATACATGTAAGTGGTGCGAGAACTCCAACCATTGAGGTCAGCCACATTGCCATCGGTTTGAATGGTGTTGTAGTTTGGTTGGTATTCCACACCTTCCACGTCCTTACCAGTCCATGGATTCTTGCCATACTTGTGAACACCTGCTTCCATTGCAGTTTCAAGCTTGTCGAAATTTTCTTGAAGAACCACTTGTTCTTCAGCTTGAGCGCCACACACAGCAGCAAACGCAAGGGCTGCTGTCATCAAAAATTTTGAGTAATTTTTTTTCATAAATAAAAGTTTATTATTTGGTTAAAAAGTAATATCTCCACAAAGTTAAAGATAATTTCAATATGTAGGTTCACCAAAAATAATTTTTTTTCAACTTTTTTTCAGCAAAAGCACGAAAGTGTTATTTTTCTGCGATTTTACGCCCTATTCACCCATATTTTTAATATTTTTGTAACATAAACCCAAATCGGTCATTAGGCCGTGACAAGACCTAATGACCGATTTGGGATAAAATAACTTGCAATTCATGAACTTATGAACAAACTATCTTTTGTTATTACTGCTTTTTTGTGCTGCTGGGCAGTGGCTGGGGCAAAAACCTACCAACTTGCTTCGCCCAACGGTAAATTGAAAGTGAGCATCGAAAATGATGCGAAGTCAACCGCTTTCGCCATCACACATGGCGAAACGCCTGTCCTGAACCGTTCAGCCCTCGGCATGAGCATCGAGGGTGGCAAAACGCTGGGTGCGGAAAAGTGCAAATCGTCGAAAGTCTCAAAGGGCGAGAAATGCAATGCGCTCACGCTCAACTATGGCAAGTATGCGGTGGAATTTCGTGCCTACGACCAGGGCGTGGCTTACCGTTTCGTGACACGTTTCGCCGACTCACTCACCATAGCCAACGAGCAGGTGGAATTTTGCTTGCCAACCGACTGTATGGCTTACGAAGCGCCTGCCAACTCGCACCACAAGACCAACGACCTGCGCGACCAGGCGTATTGCTCGTTTGAGAATACCTATCAATACGCCAAACTCTCCAACCTCAACCGTCAGCACCTCGGTCTGTCGCCCATGCTCATCGAACTTGCCGACGGCAAAAAACTGCTGATTGGCGACTACAATGTGCGCAGTTATCCCGGCATGTTTCTCCTGCCGAGCAAGGGCGATGTGGTGAAGGGTTTCTTCCCTCCCTATCCTAAGCACGAATATCAAGGCGACCACAACAATCTGCAAATGATAGTTGACGAGTGGGAAAACTATATCGCCAAGACCGCTGGTGCGCACACCTTCCCATGGAAAATGATGCTGGTGGCTGAACACGATGCCGACTTGCTCACCACCGAGGTGCCTCGACTGCTTGCCGATGCGCCCGTGGTGAATGCCGATTGGGTGAAACCTGGTAAAGTGGCTTGGGACTGGTGGAACTACTGGAACTTGAAAGGCGTGGATTTTGCCACTGGCGTGAACAATCGCACCTATCAATATTATATCGACTTCGCCGCCAAACACGGCATTGAATACGTGATTCTCGATGAGGGTTGGGCGGTGAACAAGAAAGCCGACTTGATGCAGGTGGTGCCTGAAATCGACCTGCCTATGCTTGTGAAATATGCTGCCGACCGTGGCGTGGATATCGTGCTTTGGGCTGGCTACAAGGCTTTTGAGCGCGACATGGAGAATGTGTGCCGCCACTATAGCGAAATGGGCGTGAAGGGTTTCAAAATCGACTTCATGGACCGCTGCGACCAAAAGATGATGGCATTTCTTGAAAAGGCTGCCGCCACTTGCGCCAAATACCGCTTGTTCTGCGACTTCCACGGTGCGCCAGTGCCAAACGGCATGACCTACACCTATCCGAATGTGCTCAACTTCGAGGCTGTGGCTGGTCAGGAGCAAGTGAAGTGGAGCAAGCTGAAGAAGTTCGACCAAGTGCGCCACGAAACGCTCTTGCCGTTCATTCGCCAAGTGGTGGGTCCGATGGACTACACACAAGGCGCGATGCGCAACGCCACAAAAAAGAGTTATTACCCCTGCAATTCGCAACCTATGAGCCAAGGCACACGATGCCGCCAACTCGCCCTCTATCTGATTTTCGACTCGCCATTCAATATGCTATGCGACACGCCCACCAACTACGAGGCAGAGCCTGAATGTCTCGATTTTATCAGCAAAGTGCCTGTGGTGTGGGACGAACGCCGTGTACTCTCGGCAAAAATTGGTGAATATGTGATTGAGGCTTGCCGCAAGGGCGACACATGGTATGTGGGCGGCATCTCCAACTGGGAAGCACGCACCGTGAACCTCGACCTCAGTTTCATTGAAGGCAAACAAATGGAGTTGTTTGTGGACGGCATCAACGCCCATCGCCACGCCGAAGACTACATAAAGAGCGTTGGCACCGTGCCAGCCACCCTCACCGTCCACTTAGCCCCAGGCGGCGGCTTCGCACTAAAAACGAAGTAAGAAGTTAGAAATTAGATTTTCTGAGTGCTCCGAGTGCTCTGAGAGGTTGTGCTGCGAGATTAGATGAGCAGGATGGCGCAGAGCAGGATTGTGAAGATGAGCATGTTGCGGGCGGTGGCGCCGAGCAGAGGGTTCAGCGCCGCGCCTGTGGTGTGCGTGAGTTTGCGCCATGTAGCGATGTGGAGCAGCAAATATGCCAGCATGGGCAGCACGAACCACCACGCTGAAGCAAAATAGAGCCTCATCCACACCACGCCAAGCACCGACATGGCAAGCAGTCCGTTGACCAGATATGCCAGTGCCGCCAACTTGCGTCCGAACACCACCACCGATGTGCGTTTGCCTGCCTCGCGGTCGTCGTCCACATCACGGTAGTTGTTCACCAAAAGCACGTTCACGCCCATAAATCCGATGGCAATGCCTGCAATCACGGCAAACGGATGAAACACGCCGCCGCTCACCACATAATAGGTGAATATCACTGGCACCAGTCCGTAAAATCCCATCACAGCCACCTCGCCCAAGGCGTGGTAACTCAATGGGTAAGGTCCTGCGCTATAGGCGAATGCGAATATGGCAATCAATATGCCTGCGCCTATCAGCATCAGCCAATTCCGATAGCCCTCGCCTGGCTCCACCACTCGCAGCATACTCAGCCCCACAAGGCAAGCCACCACCAGTGTGCCTATCATGGCGCACTTCATGGCTGATGGGGTGATGTCGCCCTCGGTCACGCCACGTCGAGGCCCCACACGCCCTTTTTTATCGGTGCCGGCTTTGAAGTCAAAATACTCGTTTGCCAAGTTCGACACAATTTGCGCCAGAACAGCAAACACCACGCACATCAGCGAGGGCAAAAGGCGGAACTGGCCGTTGAATTTCGCCAGACCGACAGCAATCAGCACGCCGCTCACCGACACCGGCAACGTGCGGAGGCGAATCGCCTCAATCCATATCTTAATTTGCTTCATCTTTTTCTGAGGGAAAAAATTTATATACAAAATTACAAAAAACCACGGATTTTCCCTACATTTGTAGTTAAACAACACATCAAAGTCAAATGAATACATTCACTCGCTTTTTCACGATATTGATACTTTGCACGGCCTGCTTCAGTTGCGGCTCAGGCAAGGGCGATTCCGACATACAAGACACCTTTATCGACTCGGTGCAGTTTGGGCAGCAGAAGCAAACTGTGCTCAATGCGCTCTATTCACAGCAATTTGTGGATGCAGCATCGGGGCAAGCCGACAGCCATTTCGACACCATTCCGCTCGACAATGGCGACTACAGCGAACTGAAAATCCTTGCCAAGGCCGACACCACCGGCTTCACCTTCCTCGGACGGCAATGGCTGAATCTGCAAATCCAGTTCGACGGCAACGGCCTCTATTGCCTCACCTTTAGGGCGAAATCCACCCCCAAGGAGGTTGCAAACCAGCACTTTGCCGACATTCTGCAATCGCTCCAAAAGTCATACGACATGAAGCGAATGGTGATTGGCCACTCATCTGCCGAGGGAGAAGCCACCGACATCATCGGCTACCGCTACGAGTCGGGCAACAGAATGGTGCAACTCTACATCAACGAAAACCCCGACGGCACCGCCGCCCCAATCCTCTCCTATATCGAGAATTAGAGGATTACCAATAATTTTGAGCAAATGATTTATCGATGCGCTATAGCGCATTGATAATAATCATTTTGCATTTTTTGGGAAAAAGTTGGAGAATGTTTACAATTTATGTATATTTGCGGAAAGAAATAGTACAGAATAATTTTTAGATAGAGGCTGTAATAGAAAAAATCCAGAGATTTCTTATCTAAAAACTGTATAGACAATAGAATCTTTTTATTTATTAATCCATAAAACCAATTACAAATGAAACCTCAAATGAATTTCGTAGAAGCTGTAAAGACTTGTTTGTCTAAGTATGCCACATTCAACGGCCGTGCTCGCCGCTCTGAATTTTGGTGGTTCTATCTGCTCACCTGCATTCCTGGATTCCTGATGTCGCTGCTCGTGCAATGGAAATTTGCGAAAATCGCAGAAATCCAAGCAATGGCTTATCAAGATTTGGGCCGATATCAAGAAGTTCTTGCGCAGGCAGAAAGTTACGACACCATTTTCATGGCTGGTTCTGTGATATTGGGCCTCATCAGCCTTGCTCTCTTCATCCCTTCGCTGGCTGCTTGGGTTCGTCGCTTGCACGATGTGGGCAAGAGCGGTCACATGCTGTGGCTCATCCTCGTCTGCGGTATCGGTGGTTTGATTCCATTGTTTATGTGTATCGGCGACAGCAAGCCCGGTCCTAACCAATATGGTCCAAATCCGAAGGAATAACGCCAGCACGCCCCGTTAAGAAATGGTGAAAAAAACAGCACCTGTTAAGTCAATCAGATTTAACAGGTGCAATTTTTATATGTTGTGCTGCTTACTTTTGGAAGAAGCAGGCATCGCCGTAACTGAGGAAGCGGAAATCGTGGTCGAGCGCATAGTCGTAGATGGCGCGCCAGTGGTCTACGCCCACAAATGCCGACACCAGCAGGAGCAATGTGCTTTGAGGCTGGTGGAAGTTGGTAATCATACCGCTAATGATGCGATATTGGAATCCAGGCGCAATCATCAGTTGGGTACTGCCCATATATGCCTCGGCGTGGTGGCGGTCGAGATAGTCAACCACATTCTGCAACGCTTTCTTGGTGCTGATTTCACAAGGTGTGCTGTAAGGCATCCATTGCTTCACGGTGAGCATTTCCTCGTCGGCATCGGGGTTGGTTTCGAGCACTTGCCCCACATAGTAGAGGCTTTCGAGGGTGCGCACGCTTGTTGTGCCCACAGCCACCACCGGACCTTCGGCATTGATCAAATCCACCAACAGGCTACGCTGCACCGAAATAAACTCGTAGTGCATTTCGTGCTCACCTATGTTCTCGCTTTTCACTGGCTGGAATGTGCCAGCACCCACATGCAGGGTGAGTTCACGGCGTGTGATGCCACGCTTGTCGCACTCTGCCAGCACCTCATCGGTGAAGTGAAGTCCTGCTGTTGGTGCCGCCACGCTGCCATCGATATGGCTATACACGGTTTGATAGTCGGCAGAGTCGGTGCTCTCCGTGCCACGGTTGAGGTATGGAGGAATGGGGATTTCGCCAATGGCTTCAAGAATGGAGGCGAAAGTAACTCCGCCATTCCACGAAAAATCAATCTCAAACGAATTGCCGCGACGCTCGCCACGGTTCGCCTCCAAAGTCACCGCTTTG
>SAMEA3663083__coassemble_707_pt1 | contig 15028 bp, 11 predicted proteins | sample SAMEA3663083__metabat2_low_PE_014 | metagenome-assembled genome bin SAMEA3663083 (sample SAMEA3663083) | pig gut metagenome | biome: pig gut; feature: pig-associated habitat; material: faeces | place: France | collected 2012
GCAACTTGTCGAAGCCGCCGGCCTTGATATTACGCCCGAACAAGGGATTTTATAGTTTAATGGATTGAATTGGTGTTTTTTTCGCTAAATGGGTGAGGTTTTACCAATGAAGGGGGATGGGGAAAAACGAAAACACCGACTAAATTTGGGAGGATTTAGTCGGTGCTTTGGGGGGATTGAGTATTTAATACTTGCTATTGGGCGGTTTGGAGAATGATGTTGATGAGGGAGGTGACGTCGGTCACGTTGAGGATGCCATCGCCGTCGAAGTCGTAGGCTTCGTCCTTTTCCACTGTGCCGAGAATCATGTTGATGAGGCGTGTCACGTCGGTCACATCATATTTCTTTTGGTCAGCCTTTTGCGTCACCTTCAGGGTTATGGTGTCGTAGCCGTCGGTGAGCGTGATGTTGGCTGTGCGGCTCTCCATTCCTGCCGGCAATGCGTCGTAGCCGATTTTGAGAGTATCTACGGTCAAGCCGTTCTGCTTATTCATGATGCGGCACCAGTTAGCGTCCACCACAGGGTCTTTATAGCCAAAGAGCGAGAAAATCTGCTGCTCTGCTACGCCAGCCGTGGCAGGAACCACGATTTCATCGGTGCCAACGGGCAACGTGGTAATCACGGAGTGCGCCACCATCGGGAAGATGTAGAAACTGGTTTGGCCGCCGTCGCCACCTTGGAAGTAGCCTGTGAGCGGTGTCCATTTGCCCTTTTTCAGCATGTAGGCGGTGTTGCCTTCGTTGCGGAATTTCGCCATGGCGAACGACACGTTGCAAGAGTCGTTCCACTCTGGAATACCGTCGATGGTGAACCAAAACTCATCATCTACCACCTGTGGATTGAACTTAAATTCGGTGCCCACAAGGTTGGAGCCGCCCACCTCCAGTTCAAAGGTGCGCCACCATGCCGATTCGAGTTTCTCGCCCGGCAGTCCGTTTTCGCTCTTGCGCAAATGCACGCCCACGTTGGCGATTTGGTCGGCAATGTGGGTGGCTTTGTTGGTCACGAAATAAACGTATGCGCCATACACCACCATCGGACGCGAGGGCTTAGAGAAACGCTCGCCATACTCGGTAACGCCCATCTGGTTGCTGCCGGGGAATGTGCCGTTGCCCAAATCGTAGGTGATGGGGCGGTCGTCGGGCAGGAGATTGTTGATCACCGCCTCGTATTCAACCTGCACATCCATCTTATCTTCGCTTTTACCGTGCTTATTCTCCACTTGCAGGCCCACGCTTTGCTTGTGAAGGAAGTCGTAACTCACCTTGGGGCTTTGCTCGGTGGAAGCGGCTGGCGATGCGCCAGTAAAACTCCAGTTCCACTTGTTGGGGAAACCCTCGGAGGCATCGGAGAATTGCACCGAAGCCAGCGGAGCCACCAATGGCAGATGGCTTGAAGCCTCGCGGAAGGTGGCTGGTGGCATGATATGCGCTACAGGAGCCTTGCCGGTCACGGTCACGAAGCCCTCGCGAGTGACTGCCGACTTATTGCCTTGCGCATCAATCACCTCAAGGCTCACGTTATAGGTGCCGTCTTCCTTATAGTAAACTTGCGGATTTTGCTCAGTAGATGCCGATGGAGTGCCGCCGGGGAACGCCCATTGCCACGTCACTGGCGCACCTTGCGAGAGGTCGGCAAACTTCACCACTTCGCCAGTTGCCACGTTCACGCCGTCGATTGAAGCCACGCCTGTCACTTCCAAGCCGTCGATGGCGTAGTCGGCCATATATCCGCCCGTCTTAAACTCGTCGGTGGTGCCTGGACCGTAGGTGAAGCGGAATTTCACCGATTTACCGGCGAATGCGCTCAAATCAGCCTCAACTTGGTGCCAAATGTTGCCCGCGTGCCCCGATTCCATCGTGCTATTCCACAAGTCGGTGGAAGTGGCGAAATCGTCGGTGGATACGCTCAAAGTGAGCACGGCGTAATCGTTCATCGCCTCGCTATACTTCACATAAGCGTGGAATGCGCCGTTCGACGGCACACTCACACCTGCACTGGTGGCATAAGCCACGGCACGGCGAAATATCTGATAGGGACCCTCCACATAAAGCGACTGCACATCGACGGCATCGACGGTGTTGAAGCCCTTGCTTTTCAACGACCACTTCACATATCCAGAGGGGTCGTTGGTAAGTGCCCAACTCGATGCGCCTTGGTCGAAATTATCGCTCCAAACGGCGGTTTGCGACGATGCGCCTTGCACACTAAAAGCGGCTTTCAGCTCGCCACTCGCATTTGCACGCACACGCTTGGGCATTGCCACGCTTGCCGCCTGCTCCACCTTCACAGGAGAGAACGACGGCCGCTCTGCCGCATTACGTACAGGCTCTGCCACCTGTGCTTGCAGCGAGAGAGCGGCAAGCACAAGGGCAAAGGAAGATAAAAATGTTTTTTTCATGCTTTATTTTACTGTCATTTTTCAATTATCATTTCACAAACTTCACATGGCTCACCTTGCCGTCGGCGGTGACGATAGAGGCGATATACACGCCTGAACCGAGGTGAGAGAGGTTGAGTTGCGCCTCAGCGTCGGCAGCAGCCACCACCACGCCATTCACAGCCACCACGGTCACATGGGCTGGCTGGGCGAGCATCAGGCATTGAGCCGCGCGGTCGTAGTAGTTGATGCCCAAACCGATGGTCTCGGTGATGCCGGTAGGCACGGTGCACTCAATCTTCACATTCTTGATAGAGATACCCCAAGGGCTGGTTGACATCTGCTTGAAACCGATGTTGTAAATGCCTGCGGCATCGATGGTGAAGTTGACGGTGCGGGTTTCGTACATGGCGAATGCAATGTCCTTGTCGGGATATTGCGCCAGTGTGGCGGCGTTGGCGTAGTCGCTATTGTTGGCAAGCACCACATCGTAGGCATCGCCATAGCGATAACTGTAGCCGTGCACATCGTAGGTGAGCATGTGTGCACCCTGCACGGTGCGGAATGGAGGAGTGAAAGCAGCATCGCCAGCCTTTGCGCTGAAGCCCGATTCAATGGCTGTGTTGCGGGTGCTGTAACTCCAAGTCTTGCTGTCGCCATCAGCATCGTAGAATGCCCAGATAGCGGCATCGTCGGCATTGTCGAGGGTGGTTTCGTATGGGAGTTCGAGCGCGTCGCCAAGCACGAGACCATTGGTCAGCGCCGCCTCGCTCACTTGCTCACCCACCTTTGCCACGATAGAATAACTATATTTTGCGAGTGGCAACACGGCATTGTCGGTGAAAGTGGTAGCCTTCACGCCCTCTGCCACCACATCCTCATCGGGCAGACGAGTGATGGTGTAGCCCAACGCCTCGGTGTCGATATAGCCACCGTTCACGCCAGCAGTCACAGCATCGAAAGTGACCACAGGTTTACCATCGCTCAAAGCCAAAGCGGCGTTAGCAGGAGCGGCAGGAGTGTCGGGACCCACCCAAGCGCTGGTCACGGTAGCATCTTCGCTATTCTTTTCATCGGCGTAAGCAACCAGTGTGTAGGTGTATTTGCCAGGTTCGCTCACATTGTCGGTATAGGTGGCGGTTGCGCCCATTTGTGGCGTGTTGATAATGGTCACCAAATCGCTGCCACGGAACACTTCCACCTTGTCGAGTTTGGCGAGGTCTAAACCACTCACAGCCTTCGATGGGTTCACCCAACTCAATTCCACCGCAAGCGCGCCCTTAGCGGCTGGAACGGCCTTCAAATCGCTCACAGCGGCAGGAATCACTTGCGCCTCGTCAACGGTGATGTTGTCGATATAGATTGAGTAGGAGTCGGTGGCACCAGTCACGTTGAAACCGAAGTTGAATCCGCCACTCGATGGCGCGGTGAAGTAAGCCGTTTTGCCTTCCATGAGGGCAGACTTGATGAGTTCGCCAAAGAGTTCGGTGGTTTGAGCCTCAGGAGTATCGCCCTTGCCCACATACACGTTCAGTTGCTTGTAGTTTTCAGGCTTTATTGCCTTTTCAAGGCCAGCGTTGAACTTCAATTCGTAGGTCTTGCCCTCTTCAAGAATGATTGGAGGGGTGATGAGCCAGTGGTTGGCGGCAGTTGATGTGCCCCAATATTCCACGCACTTCTTCGACGAGTTGTAGCGCCATGTGCGTGTGCCACCGGAGAGGTTGTGAATGGCAAACAGGTCAAGCGATGCGGCTTGGTCGAAAGTTTCGCTATAAGGAACTGGGAAGCCCTCGCCAGCGCGAATTTTCACGGTTTGGGTAGCCGCACGCTTGGTGCTATACTGCGCCTGCACGCCGTAGGTGTAGTTGCCCAACTTGGGCACCACATTCTGGTAGGTGGTGCCGGTGAATGCCTCGTTGAGCACTTCCGAATCGCGGGTGATGCGATAAGTGACATTTTCAAAATCCACATAACCGCCGTTCTCGCTCTCGGTTGGAGCGGTGAAGGTGAGCGTCACCTTATCGCCGTCGGCTGTGGCTGCGAGGTCAGAAACTGGTTTTGGGGTGTCGATACCCACCCAACCCGAAGTCACGGTTGGAGCACCAGTGGTGGCGTCGCCGTCTTCATTGTAGGCGACCACGGTGTAGGTGTATTTGCCTGGATTGCTGATACCCTTGTCCACATAGGTCATCGCCTCGCCCTTCGCGCCAGCCACGGTGCCAAGGTCGGTGGTGCCGCGTTTCAACTTCACGCCGCTGAATTTAGCGAGGTCGTTGCCGTCGCTGTCCTTGGTGGGGTTGGTCCAAGTGAGAGTGGCTTGCAGCGCACCCTTCTCCCCTACTGCCACGGCGAGGTCCGACACCTGTGCTGGCACAGGAGCCACCTTGTTGATCACGAATTTTTGGAAACCGCAGTCGCCCTGATAGCCAGGGCTGGTCAGATGAATGGCAAAATGATAGTCGCCGGCGGCACTCACAATAATTGCACCTGTGGTGGCTTTGTAGAGTTTGCTTTGATACGCCTTTTCGGTGACAAACACATTGGTTTGAGCCTCAACTGTAGGCGCATTGCCGTAGGTGAATTGGAACGACTGTTTGTCGGAACTGAAAGTGGAGCGCTGAATCACATAGCCGCTCACCTCATATTTCCCGGCTTCCAAATGCACAGAGGGAGAAATCAGCCAGTCGTTGGCGGCCGCTTTCTTGTCTTGGGGATAGAGTGCTTCGGAGTTGCTGTAACCCCATGTGTTGGCACTCGTTGTAGCGTTTGCGTCAATCACCGTCCATTTGGCAAAACTTGCCTCATCGGCGATGTCGAGCGTGACTGGGAAAGTGGTTTGTGCCCAGTTCACAGCGGCAGTCATCACAACTGCTGCCAGTGTCAGTAAACGTTTCATCATAGTAGGTGGTTTTATTAATTGATTATTGTAATTTTCGAGCGATTTACAAGCGATTTTAAGCGAAATCTCTCCACAATTTACAAAGTTACTATTTTTCCCAAAAGAACAAAATTTTTCCCCGAAAAATTGACTCTATTTACTGCGAAATCGGGCATGGCGGGGGGCATCCCCCCCTGTGAGCAACAAAATGCATGAAAATGTGTCACACACACTAACAACCTTTCAAGAAAAACACTATCTTTGCAAAAGTGAAAACCCAAAAACTCATATTGCTCTCTTTATTGCTCTTGCTTCCGCTTTGTGGACTTTCCGCAAAACGCGCTTTGGTGGTGGGAATTTCTAAATATCCGCAAGACAAAGGCGAACTATCATGGCCAATAATTCACGGAGCAAATGATGTGACAATCATCAAACCCATTTTGGAGAAACAGGGATTTGCCGTGACCGCACTCATCAATCAAAAAGCAACTGCCACCAATATCCGCAAAGCGCTTGCCACGCTTGTGAAGAAGGCTCAAAAAAGCGATATCATCTATTTCCATTTTTCGGGCCATGGACAGCCTGTAGAAGACGTGTCGGGCGATGAAGTCGACGGTTGGGACGAGGCGATTATCCCTTACGATGCCCTGAAAAGGTTCAAGAAGGGCGTATACACTGGAAAAAAACATATTCTTGACGATGAAATTGGCGTATATGTCAACGCCCTCCGAAGAAAAATCGGTCCGAAGGGCATGGTGTATGTTGTGCTCGACGCTTGCCACATGGGAAGCGCATCGCGCGCCGATGACGACGACGAGGCTGTGTTTTGCCGAGGAACAAACGTTGGGTTTTCCAAAACCTCAAAGCCCTTTGTCCCCAAAATCGACTCCCGATCCAACATGCGCCTCACTAAAAAAGCGAATTGGGGCAACGCCTGCTTCCTTGAAGCGTGCCGCGCTTACCAATCCAACTATGAAGCAAAATTCAACGGCACATACTATGGGCCGCTCACATACTACGTTTGCCGTGTTTTGAGCAAGCACTCTTTGTCGAACGGCAACACTTGGGTGGAATTGGTCAGGAGGCTGATGAATGCCGACAGACGGCTCTCCCGACAAAATATGGTGGTGGAAAAAAATTATTGAATGAAATGACGAAAATTGCCGACAAACAGATTAATGATTTCGCAAAAAAGCAGTGGGAAAAGTCGCTCGCTTTTCTGCAAGGCCATTTCAACCTTCGCCGAACGACTTGTGAAGACATTTTTCAAGAATCGTTCATTGTGCTCTACGAGAACATCAAAAGCGGAAAACTCGACAACCTCACCTCGTCGTTGTCGTCATATTTTTTGGCCATCTGCAAGCACAAGGCGCTTGAAGCGATAAGAGCGACGGACAAAAATGTGACCATCGACGACGAACTTTCGCTATCGCTCATGGACGGTGGCTTTGATGAGGAAAAAATCAATTCAATCCTCGCCCTTGATGCCGACGACACCGAGTTGAACCTGAAAAAAGGCTTAATCGTGCGCGAAATCGTAAAAAACCTCCCCTCGCCATGCAACGAACTGCTTTGGGGATATTATCGCGACAACCTGAAAATGGTAACGCTCGCCAAAATGTATAACTACAAAAGCGAGGGCGCAGTGAAAGTGACAAAGCATCGCTGTTTGGAAAAATTCCGAAACAGGTTTTCTCAAATTGTAAAATCCATATTTTAGCAACTATGGTTGATGAAGATAAAAATATAAGTATCGACGACCGCATAGCGCGGTACCTTCGTGGAGAAATGCCGCAAGACGAAGCAAACGAGTTTCTTCACGACCTGAAAAATCGGGAAGACATGAAGGACGTGCTCGAACAAGCATTGGCAACGGCTTACCTCGCAAAGGCTGTTAAAGAAGTGGGCGAGCAACAAGACGCTGGCATTATCGCCGCACTTAAAGGCATCGACACCGAAGCGGCTACAGAAGTTGCAAACAACGCCTCCGAAAAGAGGAAACACAGAGTGGATAGGTTTGCGGCATGCCTCAGTTTTGGAGCGGCTACAGTGGCGTGCCCCAGTATCGACACCGAAGCGGCTACAGAAGTTGCAAACAACGCTTCCGAAAAGAGGAAACACAGAATAGTTAAGTTTGCATACGCATTGGCAGCGGCGGCAAGCATCGCAATTATTGCTACGGTGGGATATAACCAATACGAGCGCCACCAAGTTATCGCATTAGGCAAAGAATACGCGCAGACGCTCTCCCCCTTTGCTGAAGAATATCATAGAGGTGACACCTCTACCGCAGACGAGGAAATCAACGCATTAACCGCAAATGTGAGAAATCAAGAAAATCTTGAACAGACGATTGACAGGCTCTCAAGGCTCTGGGCACTCTCCAAAAGCGACACCTACAACGATTACACCGACTTCGCACCCGAAATCGGTTGGACGCTCGCCATTGCCCACCTCGAGAACAACGACAAAAACGCCGCCATTTCTGTCTTAACCCAGATAACGGCACTCTACCCCGAAACAGCCATCTGCCACAAGGCAAATGAACTACTTAAAAAACTATAAACTTCCCGAACAACTCAATAATCACTCAATAATTAACAATCAGATGAAACAGTTTTTAGTATTCATTGCAATCTTGCTATACTGCAACCTATATGCCCAAGACTTCAATGTTGAAGAATACCTCCAAAAAGGATTGGCCGCTTTCGAAAACAGCAAAAATGAAGAAGCCATCTTCTATCTGACACCTTGCGAAAATTATTATTCCCAATTTTCAGACAGTATTTCCAAATCATGCGATGCCACTCTTTTGTCATTAGTGGCTACCGCATACTACTCACAAGGAAACTACAAGAAAGCGATTGATTGCGAAGCTAAAGCATTAATCGTCCTAAAATCTTTATATGGAGAAAATCATTTAGACTATGCAACCTCGTTAACAGATCTTGCATATTACCATTTCAAGTCCGGAAACTACAACAAAGCCGTGGAAATCGAGACAATGGCAAAGAACATCCGCAAGCAAGTGCTCGGAGAAAAACATCCTGACTATGTTCTATCACTGAGCAAATTGGGGAATTATTATTGTGATTTGGGAGACTACAAAAAAGCTGTCGAATTTGAAACAATGGCAATGAATCTTCGCAAACAATCTCTCGGAGAAAAGCACCCTGACTATGCTTTATCACTGAGCAAATTGGGAAACTATTATTGTGATTTGGGAGACTACAAAAAAGCTGTCGAATTTGGAACAATGGCAATGAATCTTCGCAAACAATCTCTCGGAGAAGAACACCCTGATTACGCCCTATCACTGAATAATCTTGCTGGATACTATTCCAATTTAGGTGATTACAGAAAGGCCGTTGAGTTCGGAACACAGGCAATGAATATCTGTAAACAGACACTTGAAGAGAACCATCCAGGTTATGCAACATCACTAAGCAATTTAGCAAGCTATTACTGTGATTTAGGAGAATACAACAAAGCCATTGAGATAGGAACAATGGCAATGAATCTTCGCAAACACACTCTCGGAGAAAAACATCTTGACTATGCCCTATCACTAAGCAATCTTGCTGGATACTATTCCAATTTAGGAGAATACAACAAAGCAGTGGAGTTAGGAACACAAGCATTGAATATCCGCAAACAAGCGCTTGGAGAAAAACATCCTGATTACGCATCTTCGTTAAATAATCTCGCTAACTATTACTATAGTTTGGGTGACTACAACAAAGCAGTGGAGTTAGGAACACAAGCATTGAATATCTGCAAACAAGCGCTTGGAGAAAAACATCCTGATTACGCATCTTCGTTAAATAATCTCGCTAACTATTACTATAGTTTGGGTGACTACAACAAAGCAGTGGAGTTAGGAACACAAGCATTGAATATCTGCAAACAAGCGCTTGGAGAAAAACATCCTGATTACGCATCTTCGTTAAATAATCTCGCTAACTATTACTATAGTTTGGGTGACTACAACAAAGCAGTAGAGTTAGGAACACAAGCTTTGAATATCCATAAACAAACTCTCGGAGAAAAACATCCAGACTACGCATCTTCGTTGGGTTGTCTCGCTGACTATTACTCTCGTTTGGGTAACTACAACAAAGCCATTGAATTAGGAAGACAAGCTTTGAATATCCGTAAACAAACTCTCGGAGAAAAACATCCTAACTACGCAACTTCGTTAAATAATCTTGCGAACTATTATTCTGGTTTGGGTGACTACAACAAAGCAGTAGAACTCGGAACAATGGCAATGAACATCTACAAGGAAACGCTTGGAGAAAAACATCCTGACTACGCATCTTCGTTAAGCAACCTTGCATCATACAATTACCAATGTCATAATTACCAGGAGGCTTATAGATTGCTGTCAAAGAGCATTCGCACACAAAAACATATCGTGCTCTCGATGTTTAAGGGGGCAACAAATCGAACAAGACAAACATTTTGGAACGAAAACAATGCAGAATTTACATATTTCCCTTCTTTTTGCTTAAAGGCGCATAATCAAGAGCGCAATGGTGAGTTGTATGATTATTCTGCTCTCTTTACCAAAGGACTGCTATTAAATGCGGAAACTAATGCGAGAGACGTGATTCTTGAGAGCGGCGACACTGCCATCGTGAAGCAGTTTGATGCCCTGCAGTCGGTACGCATAATGCTCAACAAGCAATACGAGAAGCCTATTGCAGAGCGCACGCTGAACTGCGATTCGCTGGAGAATGTGGCGGAACTGATGGAGCGCGAGTTGATAAAATCGTCGAAGGCTTACGGCGACTTCACCCGTAGTTTGACCATCACTTGGAAAGATGTGCAGAACGAACTGGCAGATGGCGATGTGGCGATAGAGTTTATTTCCACCCCTTTTCTCGACAACGACAGCGTGATGTATATTGCCCTCGCATTGAAGAAAGGCTACCCTGAGCCAAAACTCATTCCGCTTTTTGAAGAAAAAACTCTAAAAGAACTGTCGAATGACAACCCAAATGATGCACAAGAACTGTTCCACCTTGTATGGAACCCGCTTTTGAGCGAGTTAGAGGGCACGAGAAACGTTTATTTCTCGCCTTCGGGAGCATTGTACAACATCGGAATAGAAAACCTACCAATAAGCACGGAAGAACGAATGTCCGACAGGTATAACATGTACCGCCTGTCGTCAACCCGACTGCTTGCGCTCCACCCCCACTCCACAAGCGAGCGGAAGACGGCTTTATTTGGCGGATTAGACTACGAGATGAGTCCACAGGATGTGGCATCTAATAATCTAAAGAACGCCTACCACAGCGAATTTATCGCCCAAAATCGCGACGCAAGTGCCGACTTTATGGAAAGAGGCGGATTTGGCGCATTGCCATTCTCGCTCAAGGAGGTGAAAAGCGCCAGCAAACTACTTGAGGCAAATGGCTACGAATGTCACTTGTTTGAAGGCAAAGACGGCACCGAGGAAGCGTTTAAAAGCCTTTCGGGCAAGAAGGTGAAAGTGGTGCACCTTTCCACCCACGGTGCGTTTGTCCCCAAAAAGGAAGCCAAAAACACGAAGCAGAAGAACAACTTCCGATTCATCCGGTTTGACGACGCCGCTCCTCAAGCGCAAGAGGAAGACCAATCGCTCACACGCTCGTTTCTGGTGATGGCTGGCGGCAATATGCTCAAAAACTACGACTCCATTCCAGAGGGTATCGACGACGGCATTTTAACGGCACAGGAAATAGCACACACCGATTTGCGAGGCTGCGACTTGGTGGTGCTGTCGGCGTGCGAGACCGCTTTAGGCGACATCACAAACGAGGGCGTGATGGGCTTGCAACGCGGCTTTAAGAAAGCCGGTGCCAACACCATTTTAATGAGCCTGTGGAAAGTGGACGACCAAGCCTCAAGCCTACTTCTGACGAAGTTTTACGAAAACCTCCTGTCGAAAAAAATGCCGAAAATAGATGCGCTAAAAAAGGCTCAAGACTATGTGCGCAATTATGAAATAGAAGTTGAGGGCAAAAAAGAAAAAATATTCTCCGACCCTAAATTCTGGACCTCGTTCATTCTGCTCGACGGCTTGAATTAACGCGAATTAACCCCGGGGGTAAATACCTATCAAAAAATGGCGAAACTGCAAAAAAATGCGATTTCGCCATTTTTTTTGCGGTTTGTTGTTAACCTTTTCCTCCGTTTTGTCATAAAGGTCAAAACAATTTCAACAACAATAAAAAACAAGCAACATGTTATTTAAAAATTTATTTAATTCAAGCACAGAGAACGCCAAGGCAGACAGCCTGACGACAACGAATCCACCAGCACAAGCAATTGGCACAGAAGCACCAAAAACGGAAAAGACCGAAGATGCCAACGACAAACGGAACTACATCACCATCGCTTGGGGAACTGGCTACCCCATCGACGTGATTTACGATTTTATCCACAAAAACTTTGAGGAAGATGGCTATCGCGATGCGATGGTGAATGGCGACGGCACTTATCGTGAAGCAAAAGAGAAAATCATCACAAACGATTTGAAGATGCTTTTTCGCCGAGTGTCGCTAAGATACCAAGACGATTTAAGAATGATTGACGTGCAGATTGCCCGCGCACGCGAATCCTTCATCACATCGAGCGTGATGATGCTGGAGGCTAAAAAGAAAACCTTCGAGGAGCATATCGCCGAAATTTCAAAAATGGCGCGTCTTCTCGACGAAGGCGACCCGAAGATGACGACAATGATAGAGACCTATCGCCGTGGCTTTTTCAAAGGCATTGCCGCCTCCACGCAAAATATGTTTAACAACCATTAATCCCCCTCCTATCTCTGATGAAAACAATAACGAAAATAGGCTGCGCTCTCATTGGCTGGAACGCCAATCTCCTGAGCGAATGTGGCGAAGCCAGCCACGCGAAATTCAACAAATTGGTGACAGCCATACTGATTATGGTGATGCTTTGGGGCACAATAGGCTATCTCCTGGCCGCTCGCTATGTGGGCATAGAATCCATACCAGGAAGAATGGGCGTTGCGTTCGCTTTTATGCTTGCTGTGTTGGGCATTGAGCGCGTGATTGTGCTCACCGTGGGCAAGGCGCGCTTCATGACCGCTCTGCGTGTGGTAATGGCTGTGTGCATGGCTCTTGCCGGATCGTGTATTTTCGACCAAATGATGTTTAAGAACGACATTCAAGAGGCTGTTGCCGCACATCGCGAAGAGGTGATTCAAAGCACTATTCAAAACCGATTGAAATTATTCGACAACGATATTGCCCGAATCAACCACAGCATCGACTCTATTAGCAAGTACAACGACGTGCTTTACAAGGAACTGGAAGCACGCCCCACCACCACCGTTACAGCGGTGTCCACAAACACAATTCAGGGTCCTAACGGCCCCATGAAAGTGCAAAACGTGAACAAAACCGTGGTTCCTAACCCTCGTGCCGAACAAGCTAAAGGAAATGAAGAACAGCTGAAAATTTACAACCAGCAACTTGAGCAGTTGCGCCTCGACAAAAAGGATATTGATAAGAGCACACGAAAAGAAATCAACGAGCGACCACTTGGATTCATCGAAGAACTGGAAGCCACTATTGAAGTGATTTCACACAGTTTGCCATCATTAGCCTTCTATATTGTGGTTTTCGTTATTTTGATGTCGATCGAACTCTTTGTGGTATCCATCAAAATGGGCGACACCAAATGTGATTACGAAATGAAAGTAGAATACCAACTCGCAATGAATGAAAATCGGTTGAAAAATATTGAAAAAGACTTGAAACGATGAAAAAAACAACTTTAACAGCACTATTGATTGCAGCGTCAATTCTGGCAAGCTGCTCAAAAGGAAGCAATGACGCACAACAAGGCATGGCGAACGACACCATAGCGGAAGACTCTGTGGAACAAGAATTGGTATATACCACGCCACATGGGAAGCGTTACCACCTAAAGTATTGCAGAACAATAAAAGGACATGAAACAGAAGGAAAAACAAGGGAAGAGGCAGAGAGAGAAGGACGGACTCCGTGCCGAGTGTGTAACCCCTACGAACTACTGCCTGACGAGAGCGATTCAGTTGCTCAATAGACAAAAAGCAAAAGCAATTCTTGAAATAGACACCCCCTCCGACCTTGACAAGGCAATATCAGTTATTTCACGAATCAACAAAAAAATAACAACGCTCGCACAACTATTATGAAACTTTTAGCGTAGCCACGCTAAAACATTTAACCCAAATCAATTACAAAATCTCAATATCTTCAAACACATGTTGCTTGGCGGCATAACGAGGCACAGCCCTGTTATGCCGCTGTGCCATATCAACACTACAAGTAAACAAGTTTGAGTCCAATGGAACTGATGGGGTCTGAAGAGTTCGAAAAACAAACATCCTCATTTTAAAATTCATTACCACCCTTTGCTTTTAATGGGCGTAAATAGGATTAAAATGGATTTCATCGGTGTCCCGAATCCCTCGAAATCTCGATAATTCGAAACTTGTTGACTTGTTGACTTGTTGACTTCCAAAAAAAGCGGAGCCATTTTTGGGGGGGCTCCGCTTTTTTTGTGTGGTATGGGGGATTTAGAATGGAGATACTTCGGTTTCGGTGAATGATTGGAAGAGGGCGTTTGCCAAACTGCTGGCACCGATACGGAAGTATTGGTTGGTGAGCCACTTTTCGCCGAGCACTTCTTTCACCACGGTGTAGTATTTCACTGCGTCGGCAGTGGTGCGGATGCCACCTGCTGCCTTGAAACCGATCATCACGCCGTGCTTTTCGTAATATTCCTTGATGCACTGGCACATCACATAGGCAGCCTCAAGGGTTGCGCCTTCGTAAATCTTGCCGGTAGAGGTCTTGATGAAGTCGGCACCGCTGTACATAGAGAGGATTGACGCACGCTTGATGTTTTCGGCAGTCTTCAGGCAGCCAGTTTCGAGAATCACCTTCAAGTGGTGGTCGCCCATTGTGGCCTTGATTTCTGCGATTTCATCGCACAATTCCTCGTATGCCTCATCGAGATAGTAGCCCATGTTGATCACGATGTCCACCTCGTCGGCACCGTCTTCGATAGCGAGGGCGGTTTCTGCCACCTTGGTCTCGATATGAGCCTGTGAAGAAGGGAAAGCCGCACTACAAACGGCGATATTCACGTCGCTCACCTCAAGTGCGCCACGAACCACTTCTGCGAAATTGCTATACACGCAGATGGCAGCCACGTTCTTGTACTGTGGATAGTTGGTCCAGTAGTCGTTCACCTTCTTTGTGAAAGCAGCCACGCTACGTTCGCTGTCGGTGGTGCTGAGTGTGGTCAAGTCCACACAGTTGAGCAGGAATTGATACACTTCCTTGTTATCATTTTCTGCGATATGCTCTTTGAGGATTTTTTCCACTTCAGCAGCCACAACTGCGTCGTTGGTTTCCACCTTGCTCTCGAGGAAAGCCTGTTGATACTTGTTAGGAGTTTCCTTAGAATCGAATTTTTGTTCCATGTTGTATAGTTATTTTATTTTGATAATTTTTCGTTGTTGAGATGACGAAAGGCATCACGGTTAGTTTTCTTGTCGAAATTACGCTCTAAAGCGGCGGTCAGGTCCACTCCGGTCTGGTTGGCAAGGCAGAGCACCACCCACAGCACATCGGCAAGTTCATCGCCCAAATCCTTGCCCTTGTCGGAGGGCTTGAACGACTGTTCGCCATAGGTGCGGCTGATGATACGCGCCACCTCGCCCACTTCCTCGGTGAGCTGAGCCATATTGGTGAGCGGACTG
>SAMEA3663083__coassemble_936_pt1 | contig 11876 bp, 6 predicted proteins | sample SAMEA3663083__metabat2_low_PE_014 | metagenome-assembled genome bin SAMEA3663083 (sample SAMEA3663083) | pig gut metagenome | biome: pig gut; feature: pig-associated habitat; material: faeces | place: France | collected 2012
CAGCACTATCATTCTCGACCCTGCACAACAGTGGACGATCGACCGCATCACCGATGTGTGCCGTGAAATCATCACCAACTATGATGTGGACGGCATTCTCTACGATGACTATTTCTACCCCGACGGCATTCCCTCTAACAGCACCGCCGAAGACTACGATGAGTGGAAAAACTCTGGCACAAGCATGAGCATCGGCGACTGGCGACGCGACAATGTGAACCGCATGGTGAAATCAGTTTACGATATGATCCAAACCGTGAAGCCTTGGGTGCGCTTCGGTATCTCTCCTGCCGGTGTGGCTGCCACAGACGGCTCGGTGGCATCGAAATATGGCGTTGAGCCTTGCCCATCTGGTTCTTCCGACTGGCAATACGACGGTATTTTCTCCGACCCTCTGGCATGGATTTCGAGCCAAACCCTCGACTACATCTCGCCACAGGTGTATTGGAAAATCGGTGCAAAAGCCGACTATTCCACCATCACTCCATGGTGGGGCAAGGTGGTGAAGAAATTTGGCCGCCATGTGTATATTTCCACCTCTATTTCCAGTATGAAGGTTGAAAGCGATGCCAACACCTATGTGGAATATGCCAACCAAGCCGAAATCAACCGCACATCGTCGCTCGACGGTGCATTTGGTTCGATTTACTATTCTTGCAAATACCTCTACATGCGCAACCCCAACTCGCTGGCAAGCTATTTGCGCAACACCGTTTACACCCGCCCTGCCCTTGTGCCTGCGCTCCCTTGGAAGCAAGGCAACAACCCCGGCTTGGTGACCAACCTCGCATACAGCGGTGGCACACTCACATGGAGTGGCTACGACAATGTGCGCTACTCTGTGTATGCCTTCCCAGCATCAATGAATCCTGCCACATTCACCAAGCAAGTGGAATATCTCTTGGATATGAGTTACACCACCAGCTACAAAATTCCGGTTGAATACCAAAGCAACGAGTGGCAATATGCCGTGTGCGTGGTCGACCGCGTGGGCAACGAATACGAGCCAGTGTTCCTCGGCAGCAGTTTGAAGGCGCTCGGCAACCCTGTGCTCATCGGTCCTGCCAACGAAGCCACTATCGACATGCCTTTCACTTTCTCTTGGCATAAGGTGAAAGACGCTGCCAACTATGTGGTGGAAATCAGCAACGATGCCGACTTCGGCAATGTGGTGGAACGCTACACTACCACCGACACCATCGCATCTGCGCTCCAATTCTCGCAACTTCGCCACGAAGCCAACCAATACTGGCGTGTACAGGCTTGCGAGGCTAACCATTACTGCGGCGTGAGCGAAATCCGCACTATTGTGCCAAAGTTGCTCACTGTCACCAGTCCTGCCGATGGCGAGGAGGAAGTGGCTCCTGATTTCACCGCTAAGTGGTACAATGTAAACTCGACCAACGAGGCAACAGTGGAAATCGCTGACGATGAAGCATTCCAAAACATTCTATACACCGGCAAATCAGCCAATGGCGAATTGGCTATCCCCGACGGCAAACTCGAATCGGGCATCACCTGCTATATGCGTGTTCGCCTCACCGTAGATGGCCAGGAAATGGTGTCGCTCCCTGTTCACTTCACCATCGTGCACTTGTCAGCGCACCTGCTTCGCCCAACCGAAGGTGGCGAAATCTACAAGGGCGAGTATGTGGAAGTGAAGCCACAAAGTTGGGCTACCAGCTACCAAATTGAAATCAGCACCTCTGCCACCACTTGGGGCCGCACCCGCTTCGTGGAAACCCTCAAAGACGGTGCCACTCGCACCTCTCTCACTGCCGACAACATCAAGGTGAACAGCAAGAAGATGACTGACGGCAAAACCTACTACGCACGCGTGAAAACGGCATACGAAGGACTCGACGGCGCAGCCCACACCACCGAATGGGGACCAGTGGTGAAGTTCGTTTACCGCACCGAAAAGCCTGTAAGCGGCGACATTAACAGCGACGGCGAAGTGAACGCCTCCGACGCTACCGCCCTCATCAACCACCTTCTCGGCACAGAGTCATACCCTGCCAACCTCTGCGACGTGAACGGCGACGGCGAAGTAAACTCAAGCGACGTAACCGCCCTCATCAACAAAATTTTGGGCAACTAACGACCCTTGTGGAAGTCCCCCCTTATAAGGGAGGGCTTCCCATCCCCCCACAGCCCCCCCCGACAAGCCCAAAAGGCCAGCTTCGGGTCTAAAGGGTCTAAAGGGTCTGCTTGGGTCTGAAGAGTCCGCTTGGGTCCGCTTGGGTCTAAAGGGACCGATAAATCCAAAATCAAAACACCTATTTAATCCATTAAATCCTATTTTCACCTATTTTATTTTAGGTGTTAATCGGATTGAAATCAGATTAAATAGGTGTTTTTTTTCACCCTTAGTGGTGCCCTTCTAACCCAAATCGGTCATTAGGACTTGTGGTATTTCGGAGTTTTAGAAGAATGAATTTTGTTTGTCTTTTAATGAGTGATAGCGAGCTATTACGAATTAAAAACAAGCAAAAGGCATCTTATAAAAGCCGTAAGACCGCAAGAAGTAATCTAAAAAATCCTCATACGGCCTAATGACCGATTTGGGTTTAACTTAATTGCGAAATAGCATAAAGTGGAAGGATTCTCACGTGCCTTACAGCATCGTTGTCTTGATTGTCAATATACTCGAACTCTCCAAAATTCTCAAGAGAGCAACGAATGGCGTCGGTAAGGTGCTTTTCTCTCATAAACAGCCATAGACTTTTCATGCCGCCTTGTGTGCCTGATTTGACCTCTATTGGGGTGGGTTTAAGGTTTACTATCTCAAGATAATCAATCTCTGCTACACTGTTACCTTTTTTCTCCCAATAAAACATTTTTTGCCGTTGCACTGATGGCTTATTACGAGCAATCTCCAGTCCTGCCACCATTTCTGTAAGTCCTCCCTTATTGACAAGTTCTTGCGGACTACCTGCCATAATGAGTTGCACAAGTTGCTGCGACAAGCCGCCCTCAAGTTGCAATACAGCCAACAATAGCCCTGGGTCAAGAAACAAAATCTTCATATTTTTTTCATCGGCTTCCGCATCTAATGGAATGCCATTGCCAGAGGTTGCCACCACAGGGGTGATGATGCCAGCCAAAGCGAGCAGACGAAGGGCTTCGCGTATTTGTGAACTTTGATGGTCGGCTGACACTTGCCTAAATGTAAGCTTCTCGCCTACTTGATGACAAACTCCACGCATTGTGATTCGCAACAAATCAGGATTAACTCGCTTTTTATACTTACTAAAATCGTCTTCATACGTTAAAACGATGTCTTCAAGAACACTTCTGCATTGATTAAAATCATGCGTTTTTATCCATGCAAGAACCGCTTCCGGCATTCCCCCAACCAATAAATATATGCGGAAATATTCCACCAATTTTTCATGAAAAGCAGCATCAAGTGGGTGGTGACTATCTGCTTCATCACGCATTTCTATGAGTCCAAATTCTTTGTTTGCCCTCAGAAACTCGTCAAATGTCATAGGGTACATAAACAAGGAATGGATTCTTCCTACGCCAAAAGTGGGCAATTCTTGGAGCGTGAATTCAAGGAGCGACCCCGCTGCCACCACATGCAATTCGGGATAATCTTCTTTAAAAAAACGCAGAGCCATAATAGCCTCTGGGCATTCTTGAATTTCATCAAGAAACAGAAGTGTGTTGCCTTCTTCGATAGGAACATTAATAAATCCTGCTATTTTTTTTGCAATCAAACGGACATCAATATCTCCTTCAAAAAAACTCTTAATAGATTTTTGACGCTCGAAATTGACTTCAGCAAAATATTTGAATTTCTTGCCAAAATTCTTGACTGCTGATGATTTCCCCACTTGCCTCGCTCCACGAAGCAATAGCGGTTTACGCATTGGATCATTTTTCCATTCCTCAAGTTGTCGGTCGATATTTCGCTCAATATATTCCCACATAATCACAAACATTTGATTTTCAATGGCAAATATAATTTAAATATCCAAATCCGACAAATAATTCACACTAAAATATCCAAATCCGACAAAAAAATCGCGCTAAAATATCCAATTCCGACAAAAAAATCGCGCTAAAATACTCAAATCCGACAAATAATTTGCACCAAAATACTCAAATCCGACAAATAATTGTAGGCTTCAACAAAAACGATTCCAACATCGCCATCAAAAGTAACCATCTTCAGAAGTCCACAAAAAGAAGCCCCAAGCCACCTCCAGGCAATACGTTAGGGATAGACCGCGACAGCAGATGCGAAACTCGTTTGAGTGAGTCCTTTCGGTCGAGACATTTGGCTCGATTTACGATAGGCCGACGGCTGTGCCGGAACGCCACAATTATTAGTTTAACGGGAGTTTAATTGTAATCGTATTGTAAGCATATTCTATGTTATCTATAATCTTCTCGGTTACTTTACCAGGGTCAAAGATTAGATTCGCCTTGTTTAGCTTTAATAATTTTTTTGCTCGATACATTCCTATGCCATGACCTGATTTTCCTGCTTTAACAGCCACGGAACCTGAGAAACCTTCTTCAAATATTCTATCTTTATCATCTGAACACAATTTAAAGCTCTGCATAAGAAAAACTATAGAAAAAGACTCATTATTAGAGTTGAACTTAATTTCAATATTAGAGTTTGGCAAGACGTATTTTGATGCGTTTTCAACAATATGATATAATGCCACTCTAAAAGACTCGAAATCTATACTTATTCGTTTATAACAATCTTCTACATTGATATATACTCCTAATTCATGGAAGTCGCTAAAGAATTCATGAAGTACCAGCATAACCACATCACGAATATTATATTCACGAAATTGAAGTTGAGGATTGTCCCTTAATAGTTTATCATATACTGATAACTCAGCTTTCAAACCACTATTTAATTTGGCAATGCGTAAGAACGCTATTGCCGCATTTTTTGGCTGCTTTTTGATTAACTCCACAACTGTATTAACGGTTTTTCCCAATTTTCTTGTAAACAATTCCTGAGGGACAAATGTATAGAGCTCCTGAAGTAGATGGGCATTAATATTTTTAATATTGTGAAGTACTCGATTTACACGAGCGTTACTTTGTTCATTAATTTCTGAAAGCAACTCTAATCTTGCTTCTCTTAAAGTTGGAATCGCATAGAGTAATTCAGCTACTAACAATTTAAAGTTCTTTGTTGTAATATTTTCTTCAGAACATATGTATACTTTTCCTTGATTGCTTTTTTGAAATGCAACCCTTTTTGGCTCATTTGAAAAGGGACACGAAACGTGTCCGAAGCCATTGTGCGCAGAGGTTATTATACAACGCTGACAGGAGGAGCTTGGCATAGAGTTGCATAAAACGACTCCAGATTTATCAATAATTTGCTTATGCATTGAGTTCATCAATAAATCCTTCAATAATGTTCATAAACTCAATTGGCTCTGCATTTTTCTTTATAACGTCATCTACTTTTCGTAAATCTCTATCGAATCTGTCCCCATTGGATTCCCCTGAATAAATTACAACTTTTTTGTGGGGATACTTAGATTTAATTGCAGAAGCCAGCCCTATACCTTGATTTTTAAATTGGAGGGCGATTCCAACTCCATTTATGTCCACGAATACTATATGTGCACTACGCAAATCCGCGTCGTCAAGATCCTTAATATCTTTGATTAATTTGGTGTTCTTCCAACCGCCATTTTTCAATATATTAACAACTCCAAACTTTTCGTCGTCAATAAACAAGATAAAGATATTGTCTTTATCTAAACTATGACCAGAAACAAAACTGTTTGAAGCATTATCAACTATGTCTTTATTTTCTATGTTAATTGTCTGATTTATAACATTACTTGTTGAATCTTTATTACTATCCTTGCTGTGTGAAAATAGTTTAATTATCCATTTCATAGAAGCTAATACACTTACCCCTAATCCACTTAAAAACCATTCTTTGTTATCAATAATCCAATTAATCATAATTAATGAATTTAAGCGGCATTATATAAAGTTATTAATAATTGTCTTATATCTTGGAAAGATAAGGAAGCACTGATTTCCTGGTTTAATCCAGTGTTAAGTACATAAACAAAGGATTCTTTTCGATAATATTTGTCTCCGACTTTCTTTAATGATTTTTCAATTGTTTCTGATTTCGCAAGCAATAATACGAGTTGGTAATCTTTATCAATAACTTGTGTGTTATTGTTAGGGTGAGCCTTAGTATTATGCTGTGTTGCAGTAAGCAGAATTAGATTCTCTATGTAATGAGCAATTTGAGGAAATTGTGATTTCGGGAAAATGTGATGAACCTGTGTCGCAGGCCCGTTTCCCCATGCATCATGTACTTCACTCTCATGATGTATTTTGCGAATTAGAGCGATTGCTTTCTGAACATAATAAGCATTAAACGCCTCTTGTTGAGTGTCTATTGCATCTTCTGCTGCTTCTTGTCGTGTTATAGATTTTTCCTTGTTTATATCCCTCCAGTTTTTGCGATTATACATTAATTCCGAGAATGTAAAGAGATACTTGGAGAGTGTACCTCTTTCTGAACCACAAATGTTATTGTCAACTGCAAAGATGTTTAATATTTTTGGAAATATACGACGAACTTCTACCGCAGTATTGATATTGGTGTTCCCAATCATAAACCGAAGAAATCGGTCTCTCAACCCCAAATAGTCAAGCCGTGTTGCATTGCCCTTTTTAGACAAATCTATAAACTCCTGAAAGTATTTCCACATTCCACTATCTTCCATCACTTTTTTGAAGTAGCAATAAAGGAAATTGTATGTGTTTCTTTCTCGACGAGAAATATAATCAAGCATATCTTCATTGCTAATTTGATAAACATTGACATTCCCGTTTTTTGAAACATTCAACACGTGTGCATATCCAAGTAGTCGTAGTGGTTGCTGTATAAATTTGTCATATTCATGGCGTGCTTTAGGATTCGTTGGTAGAGGCTTGCCAAATACCGCAACTGCATTCTTAATGAAATATTGGGATTCCCATATATCATTAACTGTAAAAGAATTCCCGTCTTGAACAGTGTTTATAACACAGTCAGCTATAAAACATACTACATCTGGAGTACATTTTTGATCTGAATATCTTGCATCTCCACTTTTGCGGACATCTAAGTCGAATTGACCAAGAAAATTATTAATAAATTCTCTCATGAAATCGTATGTATAAGTTTACCAAAAAAGAAAACAGAATTATTGTCAATATTAAGTGAACGAGAACCAAGGTTTCTGGCAATAGCATAAAACTTTGAGAACTGTTCTGACGCATAAAACGAAAGATCGTCTTTTGTTACAGTGTCGTTTGTATCAATTAAAGTTAGAATAGCTACAGAACCATCAGCAATACATCCTTTCGGGAGAAAACATGCTCGGGGATTATATGTTAAATTCGGTAATAACACACAATTCGTGCAATCCATATATTTAGACACATCAAACGCATTAGCGTTATCAACATAGCTATCATATTCAGGAATATTTATAATCTCGTTGTTCCCTATATTCCGTGATTTGAGGACTCGTATTGCTCCATAGGATTTTGTTACAGATTTAGTAATAACTCTATCTCTGTAAGCCTTGAAAATTCCCAACTTCATCATTGACGCAACTCCATCAAATATAGAGTCTCTATATAGAAGCCAATATGGATAAGCGGGGTCTGTGATATAGTCTTGGTCAACCTGTCTTACAGAATTATTTATGTAAGAATAAACGGTTGTCCTATTTGGCTTTAATGCGGTATTAATAGTAAACGAAATCGTTTCAATTTTCACACCCTTAAATGCTTTTTCTCCAAAATCAATAATATGAGAAATAGAAAACCTATTCATCAATTCTCTTGTAGTATTAAACTCTGGAGCATTAATCAGGCTTTTTGGAACAATAAATGAAATATATTGTCCCAAAGTCAAAGCTTTCTCAATGAAAAAGGCAAAGATATTATTTGTGGCTTTATTAGAGGCATTTGTCTTATATTTTGCTACAAGAGCCTTATCCTTGCTAATTTTCATATAGGGCGGATTCCCAATAACTATATCATACTTCTTATTATTGAAGTCAAAAGTTAAAAAATCAGCTTCTATGCAATTAATCTCAAAGTTCTTCGGAACATCAATTTTATTGAGTAGTTCTTGTAGTATTGAAATCGACAATGGATTTATGTCAACAACATCTATTTTTACACTTGGTACTGTTTCATATTTTTGAAATAGAACAGGGAGGAAGTTGCCGATTCCAATTGATGGCTCTAAGATAGAAAGAGAAGAAAACAACTTCGCATCAGGAAGATTGTTGACAATTGAATAGCAAACATCTTGTCGTGTATAATATGCTGCTGTTTTGTCTCTTTCAGAATTCGCCATTTCTACTATTCTTGAAAGTTTTGCAAATTGAGATTTACTTCTGCGGATATAACTTATAATCCGCTCTTGACTGTCAAGTCGGTTCTCTTTTACAAAATTGCACGCATCAGTATTTGAAAAATTAGAGTGTCCCAGATAGTTGCGAATTTTATTCGCAATCTGTCGAAATATTATCGTAGGAACAGCCTCTCCCAAATTCTGTCTGATATTCATTTCTTCTTTTTTCAAAAAAGATTGCTTCTCTTTTAATGGTAGTGCATTCAATTTTTCAAAAGAAATATCAGACCATTGGAACGAATCCGGAACAGACATCATAAGCATCACCTCTCTGATACTAAAGACTCTGTTATCTGAGGGATGAACTGTATTTTGACTCGCTAAAATATCATTCCTCGTGTGAATACACGGTGCTACCTTATCCCAGCATTGACGGGTATATTTATCACCATTCTTTTTTGCATTGTACACAATAACACCATCCCTAACAGTATGAGGAATGCGAGAAATATCGGTATTATCAAATGCAGATTGACCTTCTTTAATTTCAGAAATCCACGCTTCCATATGTGGAGAATATTTTCTGAAATTGTGATAAATATCATTAGGAGAAATTTCTCCCATAACTGTTAGTGATGGAAGATGACCAATTACTTCTCTAAGAGTTTTTTCTTTAGACTTTGTAGGGAACACATCAAATGGAGTAATATCCTGCAAATCTTTGCGAACGCCAATCACAAGTGTGCGTGTTCGGCTTGAAGGACATCCATAGTCTTTGAAATTTACTACCTTGTACAGAATATTATAGTGTCCTCCGAGGTTTGACTCTATTGCTTCTCTTATCGGTTTGTCTTTACTGTCAACGTCAGTGCATATTGAAGTTAGAAATGCACGTACATTTTCAAAAACAAAGAATTTTGGTAAAACATCTTTAGTTATTTTTATAGACTCTACAACTAATGAGTTTCTCTTTAATTCGTCGTTTTTTTTGTGATTAGCAACTGACATACCTTGACATGGAGGTGTTGCAATAAGTACATCTAACTCATTTGCTCCAAAACAATCTTTCCAAATATTTAATTCATGGAAGATTTTATCTTTTGTTTCATCAAGTGTGATATCTCCGCAAATATAACCTGAAGAAAGCATACATTTGTTGTTATACTTTTGAATCTTCAAGCGTTTCTCTAACAATTCAACTGTGGCTATACATGTAAATCCCACTTCCTTAAATCCGTAGCATCCGATGCCAGCACTGCTAAACAGACTCACATAGGTTCGCATACCATAAGGCGTATTCCGTTCAGCTGCGATTGCAGATGATACTTCTTCCGGGATTTGATATGTTATTTTCTTCTTCCTCACTAAACCAGTATCAATATACAAAAAACTCCAGTGTAGCTTCTGAAGGTGACCAAACCTTGTGCAACTACAAGGGTGCTTCTATTAAAAAGTTACCGGCATTAACGTGCCGTTATACGTTTATTTTTTTGGCCATTTACAGAATTTATTGCTTTAGATAACAAAGTTACGAATTTTTGCGATAGCTTGGCTATTTTGTGAATAAAAATTTATTCAGCAAAATTTCAAAACTTTGTTTCTTGAAAGGCAAAGTTAATGGTGTATGTGTGCAATTTGCACAAGTTAAATAAAATCAAAAATCTATACAACTCCACTTGCTGAGATGCTGAAAGCTTCCCTATGCGGAAATTTTTCCGCTCCTATGTAGAGAGTGGCGAACATCCGCGTCCGATTTGCAGGTGGAGAGTGGAGAGGGAGACCGATTTGCCCGAAGCAATAGAGTCCACTCCACTCTCCACTATCTTCGTTCCCATAAAACCACTAACCTCTAATTTCTAACTTCTAATTTCTAACTTCTAACTTCTAACTTCTAATTTCTAACTTCTAACATCTAACTTCTAACATCTAATTTCTCACCTCTATTATGTAATCGATGGTTTCGGGGTGGGTGGGGATGGTGAAGGTGAGGGTTTTGTCTTTGGATTGCTTGAATGGGAGTTTTTGGGTGGTGCCGAACACTGATACCGATTTCACTTTGCTGTTTAATGTGAGCGTGAGTGGTTTTCCAGCCAAAGCGTTGTCGGTGATGTGCACATATTGCACGTTGCCCTTACGGGTGATGGCGCCCCATGGCTGTGGCATCATATCGCCAGCGGTGGTGCCGTAGATGGTCTCGCCGTATTCACGAAGCCACTTGCCCACGCCTTTCAGGCGTTCGAGAGCTATGGCAGGGAGTTCGCCATTAGGTTGAGGGCCAATGTTGAGCAGAAGGTTTGCGCCCTTGCCCGAAGTGTTGATGAGCAGTTGCACAATCTGCGCCACCGACTTATAGTTCTGGTCCACCACCTTGTAGCCCCACATGCCGTTCATCGTTTGGCAGGTCTCCAAAGGCAAACGGCTCACCGACGCCGCTTTTTCCACAAATCCAGCGGTGTTTTCGCCAGGGAGGTCGCGCTCAAAAATCTGAATGTCCTCGCCGTCCTTAATCGCCTCGTGGTGGTTGTTGCCAATCAGGCAGGCAGGTTGCAGGCGGTGAATCATATCGTATTGTGGGCGAAGTTGCCAGTCAAACGGAATGGAGTCGCTATCGTGGTCCCAAAAACCGTCGAACCAGATGGCACCAATCTTACCATAGCGAGTGAGCAGTTCGGTGAGTTGCTTGTTCATAAAGTCGTAATAGTGCGCCCAGTTGGCGTTTTCGGGTTTCTTGCCAGTGCGCAAACCGGTTCTGCCGGCAGGATAGTCCTCGCGCGTCCAGTCGATATGCGAATAGTAGAGGTGCAAACGCATGTCAGCATCATGGCACGCGGCAGCCAGTTCGCCCACCACATCGCGGTGGAATGGCGAAGCATCTACGATGTTATAATCCGACGCATCAGTTTTCCACATCGAGAAGCCATCGTGATGGCGCGTGGTGAAACACACGTACTTCGCTCCAGCGTCTTTAAACGCCTCCACCCACTTTTTCGCATCGAAGCGGTGAGGGTAGAACGCATCGGCGGCTTTCGCATATTCATTGCGGTCGGTGCCTGAATTTTGCAAATACCATTCGCCTTGGGCAAACATACTGTAGATGCCCCAGTGCAAAAATATACCAAATTTCATGTCGGCAAACTCGGCGCGCGAACGCAGATTCTCTGCCGAAGGCTCGTAGGGAGCAGTTTGAGCCACGCTTTTTCCACCGATGCAAGCCAGCAACAGTGCCAAAGCCATCAACTTTCTCAATCTCATAAGCATTAAAAATTTATGTAATGGTGTAAAAAAACATTGTCTTCCACAAAAATAGTACAAATTCCCGATATCCACCATAAAAAAGTCAACAAGTCTACGAGTCAACAGGTCAACGAGTGTGGGGAAATTAGGGTTCAGTGGAAAATTCCTGGGGATAGATTATGCATTGTTGTCGAATCGTGAATGGAATCAAAGACAAAAACATAAAAAACAGCCTTGGAGCAACGTGGAATGCTTCGCATTTGGCGGT
>SAMEA3663083__coassemble_966_pt1 | contig 11678 bp, 6 predicted proteins | sample SAMEA3663083__metabat2_low_PE_014 | metagenome-assembled genome bin SAMEA3663083 (sample SAMEA3663083) | pig gut metagenome | biome: pig gut; feature: pig-associated habitat; material: faeces | place: France | collected 2012
GCTTCCCCATCAGCCGCATTGAGGAAGCCTACCGCATCTTCGAAAACAAAGAAGACGGCGTAATAAAAATCGCCATCTACAACGAATAATCCCCCACTCACAATAAATAATTCGTGAGAATTTGTGCTAATTCGTGTGTGACTATCTGCCACAAATTTCCACAAATTATTTTTTTGTTGAATCTCGTTGAATCTGTGTGAGCCCTGTTATTTTTGGGTGGTGGAGGGGTTCCACACTTGCTTCACGAAGGCTTCGGCGTATTTGCACTGGTATTCGCCACCGTGGAAACGCTCCATCGGTATGTGCCATTCGAGGATAAAGTCGGGCTCTTGGCTGGCGTGAGCGCGACACGCCTTGTGCTTGGTTTCCACCACATCGGTAATGTCAACGTAGGTGTCGGGGTGGAAATTCTGCGTTTGCAGCCCCGTCATCGCCTCATGGTAGTAGAGGTCGAACGAATGGCCGAGTTGTCGCCAAGCGTCGTAGGTGAGAATGCCACAAATACGGTGGTCGCGATGCGAATCAATGGGCCAATGGGTGAACACCACATCAGGCTTTTCACGCTCAATCACCGCCTTCATTTCGGCGTAGCGCTCCTTGGTGATTTCGCACGCGCCATCCACCTGCGTGAGTTGCACATGGCGCACACCCATAATGGCGCACGCATCGCTGATTTCCTTCTGGCGGATAGCCTTCGCCTCATCGCCACTCTTGCCTGGAATGCCAGCCTCGCCGCCAGTGAGATACACATTCACCACCTCGCAGCCCGTGCGCTGAAGCATCAACGCCGTGCCACCGCAGCAATACTCCGGGTCGTCGGGGTGCGCCCCGATAATCAACGCCTTCTTATACTTTCCCAAAATAGAACCACTATTTTGAGCCGCCAACGGCAACACCGCCACCATCAGCGCAAAAATCAAAACCACACGTTTCATGCTATAAATAATAATGTATTATATCCGTTAATCTAAGTTCCCACAAAGTTATAAAATCCCCAAAAAATCCCCCCACAAAAACAAAACATTTCTTCCCCCAAGAAATCCCCAAATAAAAAGCGCAATTTTTGGGAATTATCAATAAAAAATCTAACTTTGCACAAAAGTCGCCCGAAAAAGTGTTGATAATCACACAAAAGTCGCCCGAAAAAGTGTTGACATTCGCACAAAAGTCGCCCGAAAAAGTGTAATAAAATCACTATCTCATTAAAATTCAAATACTTATGTATAAACGAAAAATTGAGACATATTTTCAAAGTTGGAAAAAGTCTGAAAATAGAAAACCACTGGTAATAAAAGGAGTCCGCCAATGCGGAAAAACCAGTTCTGTTCTCAAATTTGCTAAAGAACATTACAAGGAGGTGATTTACATTGATTTTCACCAACAGCCTCAACTCAAATCCATCTTTAATGGGAGTTTGGACATTAATTACCTTACAGTGGCTATTTCTGCGGCTATTCCAAGTGCCATATTTGAGCCATACAACACATGTCTTATATTCGACGAAATACAAGACTGTGCAAAAGCAAGGTCGTCGCTCAAATTTTTCAAACTTGATGGTCGATACGATGTGATATGCACGGGGTCGTTGTTGGGCGTAAATGGTTACCGAAGCGACCTACAAGACGACAGGGAAGCCTCTATCCCAGTAGGATTTGAGGACATTATCGACATGTACCCAATGGACTTTGAGGAATGGACTTGGGCTAACGGCATCAAGAAACCTGTTTTCGACCTTTTACACAAATGTTTGGTCAATGAAACTCCTGTACCAGACGCCATTCACAATCGAATGCGAGAATTATTCCTACAATATATAATAGTAGGAGGTATGCCAGAAGCTATTAAAACATTTCTTGACACACACGACATCAACCAAACGAGAAAAGTTCAACGGCAAATAGTCGACGAATACAAAATCGATATGGTGAAATATGCCCTTCCAGAAGATAAACCACATATTCGAGAGTGCTTTGAGTCGATTCCCCGACAATTGGGTCGCGACAATAAAAAGTTCACATACTCCATTGTCAAAAAGGGAGGAAGAAGCAAAGATTTTAAGGGAAGCCTGCAGTGGATTGAAGATGCGGGAATAGTGCGCCGCTGCTACAATCTGTCTATTCCCGAACTTCCGTTTAGCGGAAACGCCATTCACAACAATTTTAAAATATATATGGCTGATACAGGATTGTTTATCAGTATGCTTGACGAGGGCACTCAATTCGATATTCTTAATGGAGATTTGTTTGGGTTTAAAGGCGCAATCTTTGAGAATGCCATTGCCGACATCTTTGGAAAAATGGGAAGACAACTCTATTACTTTCAAAAAACCGACAGTCTTGAAATCGACTTCTTTATTCGGTACAAAGGGAAATCAACACCAGTTGAATGTAAAGCAAAAAACGGCAATGCAAAATCACTGAAAACTCTGCTCAACCACCCAGAGAAATACCACATTGAATCCGGAATAAAAGTGGGTGACTACAATATAGGCAGAGAGAACAACGTGCTCACCCTACCTCACTATATGGCATTCATGCTCACTTCCATCTAAAAGCAAGCGTTTCAAACGCTGCGATTTCATCATAGCGTAGGGACATGCCTTTGGCATGTTTCAGCCCCACTCAGCCACAAATTATCACAAATTATTTTTGTTGAATCTCGTTGAATTTGTGTGAGCCTTAGTAATCGGAGCAATCGGAGCACTCGGAGTAATCAGACACCCCCCCCACACCCATTCTCCCAGCCTCCGTGAGATTTCCCACCCACAAAGCAATACTGTGAGATCCGTGGGATCTGTGTGAGCAAAAAAACAGCCGAGGAAGCGCACATAAAAAGGGCTGCTGGCGATGTTGCCAGCAGCCCTTGTATTTGGGTTATGCTCTACGCTCAGGCCCGGAAGCCACAGGCGATGGAGCAAATGATTTTCAGATTACCAACCTGGGTTTTGACCAATGTTCTCGTTAAGAGTTTTTTGTCCGCTTGGGATTGGGAACAAGTTGTACTTGCTGTCGTAAACACGTTCTTTACCGTTGTTCTTGCAGTCGATGTAACCATCAGCATCAACAGTAACTTGAGTCCAGTCGATACCACCTTTACCTACAAAGTTGCCTACGTAAGCGCCACGGCATTGGTTAGGATACTTTTGAGTGTCGAGGAGTTGGAGTTGGTTCCAACGTTGGAGTGAATAGTAACGGTCGTTGTTGCAGTACATCATTTCCACACGGCGTTCGCGGCGAACTTCGAAGATGATGTTGCTCACACCCATGTTGTTAGCTGGGTCAGCTTCTGGTGCTGTAGTGAGGTGAGGCATCTTAACGCGGTCGCGGAGCTTGTTGATAGAAATGTCGAGGTCGTTTTGGGTAATGTTGCCAAGTTCTGCACATGCTTCTGCATAGTTGAGGTAGATTTCAGCCAACCAGAAGATAGGAGCGTCGGTGGTGTTAGTACCGATTGATTGACGGTCCTTGTTAGGCATTGCGTTGGTGTCGAACAGGAGCACACCGTAACCAGTTGAAGAGGTAGATTGTGAGCCACCGAAGCGAGCGTAACCACAGCCAGGGAATTGGAGAATGCTGTCGACTTGAGCAGTCATACGTGGGTCGCGTTGCTTGAGCAAGTCAGCGATGTTGATGAAAGAAGCTTCACCGAAACCTGACTGATCATCAATCTTCACGAGTTTACCGTTTTCGCTCTTGTCGCAAGTGGTGGTTGCTTTTGGCTTACCATCGCGGAAGAGGTAGCTGTCGAACGCGTCTTTTGACATACCGTGCACTTGAGTAGAACCGCAAGTGTAGTCCACTGTACCATGGCCGAGCACGTTGTACACATAGTGCTTGTACATAATCATTTCAGGGTTGCCCTTGAGGTCGAGTTGGTCGAAGTTTGACTTAAAGTCAGCGTTGAGCTCATACTTGCCTGAAGTCATGATTTCCAAACTTGCGTTCTTACATTCATTGAGGTAAGTGTTGGCGCGAGCTTCGTCCTTCAACACATATTTGCTGTAAGTACCTTCAAACAAGCATACACGGCTCTTAATAGCAAGTGCCACATATTTGTTGTAGGCTACGCGGGAATTTTCCTCTTGGTTAATGTTGGCGCAAGCGTAGTTGAGGTCTTCAAGCACCTTGTCCATCACAGTGTTGCGGTTCTGACGTGCACCGTAAAGGATGTCGGTATCGTTGGTGTCGAGCACCTTGTCAACCCAGTAGCAGTCGCCATAGCCACGTACCAACTTGAAGTGTTGCCATGCGCGATAGAGGCGTGCCAGGCCTTCGTAGTTAGCCTTTGTAGCAGGAGTCATTTCGCTGATGCCAGGAAGTGCGGCAAGAAGCGTGTTGGCACGGCGAATTTCAGCATAAGGGCTGTTCCAAGCACCAGCAGTAGCAGGAACGGCTGTAAATGTCCATTCAGTAATACCAGTGGTACCTTGGTCGTCGTTCAAGAAATTGAAATAAAAGTCACCATAGCCACCGCCATTGCCATAGCCAGAGAACTCATTGTATGTGTAGTTGATGAAAAGCTGAACATTCTTCTCACTGGTGAAGAAATTCGTTTTCGTGAATTGATCGTATGGATCGGTGTCGAGCAAGTCGGAGCAAGATGTGAACATCAATCCAGAAATCAATAATAAAGCTATTTTTTTCATATAACTATTATCCGTTTGAATGTTAGTAAATCAATGTATCTCTATTAATCATGCTTGATTACAAGTCGATTTGGATACCGAATGAGTAAGTGCGCATAATTGGGTCAGTACGTCCCCATACGCCATTACCATAAGAACCAACACCGGTGTTGATTTCAGGGTCGAGGCCTGTACCGTTGTTGTGGTTGATGATGTCGAATGCATTAGCAATAGAAGCGTAAACGCGAACTCTGCTGAGGGTCACCTTCTTCACGAGGTCGGTTGGAAGGGTGTAACCTACAGTGATGTTCTTCATACGCAAGTATGACATGTTCACCAAGTATTTGTCTTGTGGATAGAAGTTGTAGCGGCCACCATTCAAGATTGCGCCAGAAGCGTTGCCTTGACCAGCACCACCACCCCACATACGTGGGAAGTCTTTGCTTTGGTCGATAACACCAGCTGCAAATTCAGCTTCTGTTACGTAACTTGTCTGGTTAGAGTAGATAGCGTCTTCACCACGCATCATAGGCATTACGAATGCAGATTGAGTCCACATGTCGCGCTTGCCAACGCCTTGCATAAAGAGGTCGATGTCGAAGCCTTTCCATTCTGCGCCGAGGCGGAGAGAGTATTGATAGCGAGGAGTGAAGTTACCAATCTTCACGAGGTCGCCGTGGTTGTCAGGAGTACCTTCGCCCCAGTCAATCTTACCATTGCCATCAACATCAACAAACTTGATGTCGCCAGGACCATATACGAAGCCACCGTTTTGGAGCTTGGTTTGGTCAGCTACGCCTTCCTTGTAAATCCAGTTACCCTTGTCGTCCTTGCCAGAGAAATCGCTGAAATCGAAGTAGCGGTCGGTCTTGAAGCCCCAGATTTCGCCATATTCCTTACCAGTATAGTAACCGTTGATGAGGTTGTTGCTATCCCAGTCTGTCACCTTAGTCTTATAGTCGCTGATATTGAATGTGCCGTAGAAGTTCACATCACCGAATTTGTGACGATAGTCGATGGTGATTTCCCAACCACGAGAGCGGAGCGAACCTTCGTTGCCGTAAGCAGCAGAAGTACCAAGCACGCTTGGAAGTTCCTTACCAGGAGCAAGCATGTCCTTAGTGTCGCGTTGGAACCAGTCGAGGTTCACATTAAGTTCGCCTTGGAGGAAGCCGAGGTCGAGACCAATGTTGGTGGTGTTGATAGTTTCCCAAGTAAGAGTTGAAGGAACCATCTTTGGCATACCGAAGTAGTCGTACTTAGAATCGCCTGTGCCGAGCCAGTTCACACCATTGTTCACCTTGCTCATTGTTTCCAAGAACATATAGTTGCCTACCACTTGGTTACCGATTGAACCATAAGATGCACGGAGCTTACCATTTGACAACCAACTCTTGGTGCTTTCCATGAAAGCTTCTTCAGTGAAGCGCCAGCCAGCAGATGCTGATGGGAAGAAAGCCCATTGGTCGTTCTCTGGGAATTGGCTTGAACCGTCGTAGCGGCCGTTAAGTTCGAGCAAGTAACGTCCCATAAAGTCGTAGTTGATACGAGCGAAGAAACCAGCAGAACCTGTGTGGGTGTGTTGGTGGCTGTAAGAGTACTCCTTATCGGTGAGTGAAAGCTCTGGGAGGTTGGTGTCAAGCATGTTCCAGCGCTCATAGTAGAGATACTCATAATCATCCTTATCCACGTTAGCACCAACGAGTACATTAAAGTTGTGAACATCGTTTAAGCTTTGAGCGAAGTTGAAGTAACCGTTAAACACCTGTTGAGTGTAGTCTGAACGGCTTGACTCAATGAATGTGGTGGTGTTAAGAGTTGCGATCTGTGGATTCACACCCCAAGTGTTGAGGATGGTGCTTGGCAGACCGATACCTTTATATTTAGTGTGCTTCTTAACGAAGGTGTAGTCGGCATTGAAGGTCAAACCGTGCTTGAAGTCAATCTTAGCAAATGCACCAAGACGCATGTTGTTGGTCTTTTGGTAAGCGTCGCCAGCGGTTTTGCGGAAACCGATGAGCTGACGGCCATCATATTGCTTGCCATCTTCGTCGGTGATGTAGCCGTAAGGGCCAAAGAATGAACCCCAGCGCCATACATATTGGTAAGAACCCTGACCCTGCACGTAAGGATAGTCAAACGAACGGTCGTCGTAGTTGGTGCGCACACCCACTTGCAACCAGTCGGTAGCTTGGGTAGATATGTTGGCAGCCACGTGATAGTTCTTAATCTTGTCAGGATTGAAGTTCATCAAGTTCTGGCGTTGGTTGTAGTTAGCACTGATGTAGAAGTTGGTCTTACCAGAAATACCTGAAATAGAGAGGTTGTGGTTCTGTGATGGAGCGGCGTTGTTGAAAATGATACCAGGAACATCCCAGTTAGCATAGTAGCCATATTGGTCATAGTCGTCGCCGAACACCATTTCGCGGTAACCGCTCTTAGTGTCGCCATGCTTCTTGATCCAGTTGTTCATACCGGTCTGGAATTGTTCGCTGTCGAGATACATACCAAACAATTCACAAGCATTACCCTTGCGACGGTTAGCGTCGATGAGGGCTTGAACCTGAGTAGGAACGTTAGGATACTCTGGAGTGCAGGTTGCCTGGCTCCAAGCAAAGTTGTTCTTGTAAGAAATCTTCACATGGTCTTGTTGCTTACCAGTCTTGGTGGTAACCAAAATCACACCGAAAGCAGCGCGAGTACCGTAGATAGAACTTGATGCAGCATCCTTAAGCACTGAAATGCTTTCAATGTCGTCGCTGTTGATAAACGAGAGGTTGTCAACAGGCACACCGTCAACAATGTAGAGAGGAGATGATACACCACTGTTTGAGAGGGTACCAATACCACGAATCACAACGCTAGCGTCGTCGCTGATGCTACCGCTGGAGTTAAGAATAGTCAAACCTGGCACAGCACCTTGAAGGGCTTTTGCCACGTCGGTTTCACTCTTTGAACTGAGGTTTTTGCTCACGTCCACACTGGTTACAGCACCAGTAAGGTTGGCTTTGCGTTGTTGGCCATAACCAACCACTACCACTTCATCGAGCAGAGCCTTGTCTTCACCGAGGACCACGCGACCAGCTTCTGAAGCTTTCAGTGTCACAGTCTTAAAGCCTACTGAGCTAATTTTCAACTTAGCATTTTTATCAGCTTTTACGCTGAACATACCGTTCAAGTCTGTAGCGGCACCACGCATAGTTCCAACTACCTGAACGCTTGCACCGATAATGGGTTCACCATTCTCGTCAACAACAGTACCTTTCACATGTCCGGACTCAGCCGTGACAGCTTGTGGTACAGGGGTTGCAAATGAGGGGGCCACATTTGCACACGCAAGGAAAAGAGCGCCAACGAGGGCAATCTGTTTTTTCATACGCTTGTAGTTTTTGTTAATGATTATAGTTTATTAAAAAAGTGAATATATCATCGTTTTGTGTTAAATGTTAAAAAAGCGGCAAGAAAAATAGCAGACCTACACACTTTTATGATTAACACACAAAGTTTGCAAAAATTTCTTAATGTAGCAACTTTTTCCACACTTTTTTTTCAAATCTTTCAAAACGCCCCCCAAATAACACAATTTTTTGTAATTTTGTCACCCGCCCCCACGGAGTCCACCGAGGCCTCACACAGATCCCAATCCCACGGAGGCCTCACACAGATCCCACAGATCTCACGGATTATTTTTAAAAATGTCCAATCCGTCCGATAGGTCTGATTTGTCCGAAGGGTCCAAAAGATAAGTCCGTGAGAGCGAGCCCCGTGCAGCCCCCAGGAGCCCACACCCACAGAGCCATCTGTGAGATTTCCCACCCACAAAGCGATACTGTGGGATCTGTGAGATCCGTGTGAGCCCAAAAGCAAAGTGGAATCCGCGCGAGCCAGCCCACACGCAGAACCATCTGTGAGATTTCCCACCCACAAAGCAATAGAGTGGGATCTGTGGGATCTGTGTGAGCCCAAAAGCAAAGTGGAATCCGCACGAGCCACCCACGCACAGAAGCATCTGTGAGATTTCCCACCCACAAAGCAATACCGTGGGATCTGTGAGATCCGTGTGAGCCCAAAAGCAAAGTGGAATCCGCGCGAGCCAGCCCACACGCAGAACCATCTGTGAGATTTCCCACCCACAAAGCAATAGAGTGGGATCTGTGGGATCTGTGTGAGCAAAAAAAACGAGATCCGTGTGAGCCCTAAGAAGCCTGTGAGCTCAAGCATTAATTAAGTTATGAATCAAACAGTTTCACCCATATTATTGCTCCAGAAGCAGCGTGCGCTGCTGCAAATGGAGTATGACGCCGAAAAGGAAGAGTTTCGCCGACAGACCGAAACACTGGGCGTGCGGCGCAAAGTGAAGCGTGGCGACTGCTGGTTGCCGCTCCGCATAGGCCGTTCCTACTACAATTCGCTCAACCAACTGGTGGTGGAGGTGTTTCGCACCGCCGACACCGATGTGGAACACAACTTCGAGTTTGGCCGACAGGTGATGTTTTTCCACATCGACGCGAACGACGAAATCCGCTACTTTTCGTTTTCTGCCACAGTGAGTTATGCCGAGGCAGAGCGCATGGTGGTGGCAATCCCCGACGCCGGGTGCGTGGCGCAACTGCAAGGCGCGAATCAGGTGGGCGTGCAACTGTCGTTCGACGAGACCACCTATCGCCTGATGATGGACGCGCTGGAGCGTGTGATGCGTGCCAAGGGCAACCGTCTGGCGCATCTGCGCGACATCTTCTACAACCCTTCCACGACGGAGAAATTCACCTTCGCCCCGATGCGTTTCCCATGGCTCAACCCCACGCAGGAGCACGCCGTGAACGAGGTGCTGCTGGCTAAAGATGTGGCGATTGTGCATGGCCCGCCAGGCACCGGCAAAACCACCACGCTGGTGGAGGCTATTTTCGAAACGCTGCGCCGTGAAAATCAGGTGATGGTGTGCGCGCAGAGCAATATGGCGGTTGACTGGATTAGCGAGCGGCTGGTGGACCGTGGCGTGGAGGTGCTGCGCATCGGCAACCCCACGAAAGTGAACGACAAGATGCTCTCGTTCACCTACGAGCGCCGCTTTGAGTCACACCCCGACTACCCCAGCCTGTGGGCGCTGCGCAAGGCCATACGTGAAATGCAGGGCAAAAGAAAGCGTGGCGACCACGGCTATCACGATAAACTCGACCGCCTGAAAAGCCGCGCCACCGAACTTGAAGTGCGCATCAATGCCGCGCTCTTTGGCAATGCGCGCGTGATTGCCTGCACTCTGGCAGGAAGCGCCAGCCGTGTGCTGAGCGGCATGAAGTTTGCCACCCTATTTATCGACGAGGCGGCGCAAGCCCTGGAGGCGGCGTGCTGGATAGCCATCAGAAAGGCTAACCGTGTGATTCTCGCCGGCGACCACCAGCAACTTCCACCCACCGTCAAGAGCATCGAGGCGCTGAAGGGCGGACTCGACACCACGCTGATGGAGCGCATTGTGAAAAGCAATCCGCAAGTGGTGACGCTGCTGAAAATGCAATACCGCATGAACGACGAGATTATGCGTTTTTCAAGCGAGTGGTTCTATCACGGACAGGTGCAGAGCGCGCCCGAAGTGAAGTACCGCAGCATTCTCGACTTCGACACCCCAATGGTGTGGATTGACACCTCCGACAAGGACTTCAAGGAGCAATTCGTGGGCGAGAGTTTCGGACGCATCAACAAAGACGAGGCGATTCTCACCCTGCAAACGCTTCAAGAATATTTCACCAAAATCGGGCGTGAACATGTGCTCAACGAGCGCATCGATGTGGGCATCATTTCGCCCTACCGCGCGCAGGTGCAGTTTTTGCGTAAAATGGTGAGATCAACCGAGTTTTTCAAGCCTTACCGACACCTGATTTCGGTCAACACCGTAGATGGATTTCAGGGGCAGGAGCGCGACGTGATTCTCATCAGCCTCGTGCGCGCCAACGACAACGGCGAAATCGGCTTCTTGCGCGACCTCCGACGCATGAACGTGGCTATCACGCGCGCCCGCATGAAACTCATCATTCTCGGCGACGCCTCCACCCTCACCCGCCACCCCTTCTACGCTCGCCTCCACTCCCACATCCAAGAAATCAGAAATTAGAAATTAGAGGAATTGGTGGGGGGATAAAAAAAGGTGGGGGATTTGTTGGTAAGTGGGGAAAAAGCATTACTTTCGTGGATAATTTAAAAATATGTGTTCAGGAATGGGGAAGGTGTTGGAAATATTGAGGAATTGGACGCTGCCGGTGGCTATTGCAGGCGGCGCGGCGGTGTATTATCTGTTTGCGTTGATACCTGCGTTTGATGGGTTTGCGCGGGCGGCGAGCCCTGTGTTCGACGAGGTGCTACCGTGGTTCCTTTTCGTGATTCTGTTTACCACTTTTCTGAAGATTGACTATAAAAAACTGCGCCTTGCCAAGTGGCACTTTTGGGTGAGTGCCACGCAACTGTTTGTGGTGCTGATGCTGGTGGGGTGTATTCTGTATTTTAAAATCGAAGGATTCGACCTGGTGCTCATGGAGTGTATTTTGGTATGTGTGATCGGGCCGTGCGCGGCGGCTTCGAGCGTGGTGACTGCCAAACTGGGCGGCAGCCTTGAGTCGATGACCACCTACACTTTCGTGTCGAATGTGCTCACCGCCATCATGATTCCGCTGTTTTTCCCTCTCGTTGACCAACGAGTGGAAATGAGTTTCGGCGCAGCCTTTCTGATGATTATGTGGAAGGTGTGCGTGATTTTGGTGGTGCCGATGGGGCTGGCATACGTGGTGAAACACCTGCTCCCAAAAGTGCAGCAATGGCTCACTTCCATCACCGACCTCTCGTTCTACTTGTGGGGGTGCTCACTGGCTATCGTTACGGGCATCACGTTCCGCAACATCAGCAACTCGCACGCTCCTTTGTCGCTGCTTGCCACCATTGCCGTGGTGAGTTTTGTGATATGCGTGATTCAATTTTCGGTGGGGCGCAACATTGGCCGATTTTTCGGCAGCACCGTGGAGAGCGGACAGGCGTTAGGACAGAAAAACACAGCATTTGCCATCTGGGT
>SAMEA3663083__coassemble_995_pt1 | contig 11378 bp, 8 predicted proteins | sample SAMEA3663083__metabat2_low_PE_014 | metagenome-assembled genome bin SAMEA3663083 (sample SAMEA3663083) | pig gut metagenome | biome: pig gut; feature: pig-associated habitat; material: faeces | place: France | collected 2012
TACTGCTATTTGCCGAACTGACAAAATATTTCACAGGAAAAATTCAAACAAATTTTCACAGATTTTCACACACAGCTGGCACCCAACCACTTACACCAAAAACTTTTTCACACGCCAAAACCGCCCCAAAAAAGCAATGTGCGAGCCGTCCCACGACCCACACATTATATAATATAGAAAACGAATTTTTAGCTATTTTTTCTCGGTGCCGTTATTTGGCAGTTCTTTGATGTAAACATCTTGCTGCGGGAACGGAATTTCGATGTTATGCTCTTGAAGAGTTTGGTAAATCACCTCCTTCACATGAGCAATAAATTTCACTTTTTCCACAACGAGCACCCAAATGGCAACATTCAAATTCACGCTGCTGTCGCCAAAATCGCTAAAAAGCACCAGCACATCGTGTCCATTGTGCATGTCCATCACATTGCGGCCGTACTTGTCAGTATATTGCAGGCGCAGCACCGCATCACGCAAAATTTTGCGCACTTGCTCCACATTCACGCCGTACGCAACGCCAACAGGCACTTTTATCAACTCGTAGGAGTTGTTGCGCGTAAGGTTACGGAAATTGTTGGCAAATAATGTGGAGTTGAGGAACGACATCACGCAGTTGTCGTTGGTGACCACCTGCACACTCTGGTAAGTGATGCTCTCCACCTTTCCTTGCACGCCATCGCACTCAATCCAGTCGCCCACACGCAGACGGCCAGCCATCAGCGATATGCCATAGAAGAAGTTGTTGAGCAAGTCCTTCATTGCAAAACCGATACCAGTTGCCAAACCTGCCGTGACGAGCGAAATGCCCGATTTCGGAATCTTGAGCAAAATAAATGCCAAAATCACGAAAAGTCCCCACACGATGATACCTATCACATTGTAGCCCAAAGTGAGGTTAATTTCGTTGGGTCGCACCGTTTCTTTGCCCGTCTTGCGACGCAAACGTCGATAACTGAAGAAGCGGAACAACGCCTTGAACAGATAGTTGAAGTAACGGAACAGGAAGAACGCCGCCGCCAAAACCACCAATTTGGCTATCGAGAGCTGGATGACATTCGGAATGTCGAAGAAATTATAAAGGAATATGTCGCGGCACGTTTCCGACAGGTTAAACACATTGGCAGCCAGCCAAATGCTGAGCAGTAGCGTGTAGGCACCGGTGATGGGCACAAATGCCATGTGAATGAAGTCGAAAAACCAAGTGCGATAAATGTAGTCGCCATTACGCAAACCCTGGGCAATCTCGCTCAATTTTGCGCCACCAGCGCGCAGGGTGTCGTAGAGACGCGCCTTCTCGTAGATGTCGAGCAGTCGGAACAACGCAATCACGCCTTGAATGGCTGTGAGCTGGAACAACCACCAAATCACCACCTCTACCGACATCAAAGTGCGGCCAAACCAAGTGAGCAAGGTGGCTATCAGTATCACAGCAAACGAGAGCCACGCATAAATGCGATCGGTCTGCGGCAACTGTGGCTCGGAAGTGAGCGGATCGTCGATTTCTGCTTGCGATGGTGCCTTCTTGCGAACTTTTAGCACCGATGCCAACCCCTTTGCCACAATGGTGTCGTCGGCCACGAGAGCTTCAATCTGCTTTCTGATGGTGCGCTCTTTCCTTCGCTCTTCTGCCTCGTTCACCTCTATCACCACGCCATCATCGTCGTCGGTCTCGTCATCTTCTTCTGCTTGCTGTTCAGCGTCGGCGGCAATGATTTCGCTCTCACGCAGTTTGCCGGAGTGACGGCGAACGGCGCGCCATTGCCATACGAGGAAAAACAGTACGATGGGTGGAAACACCAAGTTGACCACGCTATTCGGAATAAACACGATGCGGAAAAGAATAATCACCAAACCAAGCACCAGCATTGGCATATACACGCAGAAGCCGTGCCTCATCTGATTGTAGCGCAAACGAAGCAGCAGCGAAAAGGTGATGGCTACCAGCAGCACGGCATAATCCACCAACAGGTGCGATGCCATGATGAAGAAATTGTTGTAAAGGCGGCCGCGCAGCAGCATGATGGTGACCACAAACAGCAATGCCGCTATGGCAAACATCACAGCGGGCTTGATTTTGTCCATTTTCGCAAAACGCATCGCACGCACCTCATTGGTGCCGAAGTTAACCCACTTCAACCTCTTCAAAACATAATAGAGCAACTTGGTGAGCAAAAAGCCCAAAACAAACGACAACACAAGATAAAAGACCACAAAGATTACGAAGCCCACAATCACGGAGCCTCGCCACTGGCTCTTGGCAAAGCGCGATTCATTGCCAAGGTTGTATTTGTTGGTCACATCGAGCTTGGCCCGGTCGATGTTGTGACCGAAATTGCCCAAAATTTCGAAATAAGTGCTGCCGTTGTCACGGAAAATAGAACTTTGAATATCGTCGTAGCGCTTTTGCGCATAGGTGTTCAGTTTCCCCAAAATGGTTGACACGTGCGAGAAAGCGATGCTGTCGGCAGTAATCAGACGCTGCGTTTTCACAATATTGTCGCGAAGTTGCATGGCGCTTTGAATACATGCGGCACGATCGGCTTGGGCGGAAAGCGAAAGCGTGTCGGGCGTGTGAAGTCGGCGTTTGCCTTTCATTTGAATCAAGGCAGGCGGCAGACATTTCAAACTGAAAATCAGTCCATCGTAACGCTTGATTTCACTGGTGATTCGAGCATTAATCAGGTCGTATGGCTTTTTGTTGACCGTCATAAAGTTGCGATACAGTTCCGTGGCCTCATTGCAGGCGTAAGTGAGGTCGAACACATAATCGGGATTTTGCGAATACAGCATCAGCGACACCTCGCCACACCGGTCCATAGTGGATTTCAGCGTTTTCTTCTGGCTCGCGTTATACTGGCGGTACCGCGCCATGTTCTGCTGCTGCTTCTTGATGGCCTGGTCGAGCTCGCCACGAAGCACTACCAGAGTCTCGTCAAGATTTTTCTCGTTCAGCACAGCTTTCGATGGCACCGCCAGCATCAAAGCGCACACCACCAATAATATCTTCTTCATCATGTGATTTACTTTTTAAAATCCTTGACTTATTCAGCTGAGGCGGAAAACTAAGCGGAGACGGCCGTCTTTGTAGCGGGTGCTACTGATGCGGAAAGCACCGATTTCGGCAGTGTGCCTCACATGGTCGCCAGCGCACAAGCAGTGGTCGTAGTCGCCCACGCTCACCACACGCACCACATCGGAGGCACCATCGGGCAGTCGCTTCAGGTCGAAGCGGTCAGCAGCCTCTTGCTGGGTGACGAAACTGAACGTAACGGGCATATCGGCGGCAATCACCTCGTTGACGCGCGCCTCAACGGCAGCCACTTCCTCGGCTGTGAGTGCGCGAGGGAAATCGTAATCGAGTTTCGACTTGGTGCGCTCCACATGTGCGCTCACGGCACGGCCGCAGCCGAACATCTTCACCATTGTGCCGTTTAAAATATGCTCTGCTGTGTGCATTGGCGGATATTCCGCCTTGTTATGCTGATTCAGTACTGGTTTTTCTTCCATAAAGAAATATTTATAATATTTAGAGTTTATAATCAGATGATACATTGGTCGATGGCATCGAAACATGCCAAAGGCATGTCCCTACGTTTGGGCGAAATCGCTATTTCTCCCCCACTACTGCTTCATCAGTTTTTTGGCGGCGGCGAGGCATTTTTTTCGGTCGCGGTCGGTGAACTGGGGGTGGCGGAAGGTGCCGGCTTTTTGTATGGTTTTCACCGTTTTGAAGCCGCTCCAGCCCAAAATCTCCTTCAATGCGCGCACCACGCCACGAGTTTGGTTGGCGAGGATATTGAAAGGCCACATCGTGCTCGATGCCGTGACAATCACGCAGCGTTTGCCCTTATGCAAGGGCTTTGGCACGGCGAGGCTGTTCTCCCCCATCATGCCATACACGATGCGGTCGAAAAGCAATTTGAGTGTGCCGGGCATGTTGCCCCAATAGCATGGCGCACCCACCACCAGTGCATCACAAGCCTGAATAAAGGCGAGCACACGATGGGCATCGTCGGCAGGCAGCACGCATTTGAGCGAACTTCGGCACTTCATGCACGCCATGCAAGGCTTCACGCTCAGGTTTTGCACCCATACGCTCTCCACCTCAGCACCCTGCGCCTCGCACTCCTGCTGAATCACTTGAAGCATGGTGGCGATATTGCCGCCAATGCGTGGACTTGCATTCAGAATCAGAATTTTCATTTCCGTATCTTCATCATTAACGTGCAAATGTAATAAAAAAACACGGGATGGCAAATTTGGAGAAGGAGTTAAGAGGTTAAGAAGTTAAAGAAGATTTTTTGGGAAGTTAAGAAGATTATTTTGGAAGTTAAGAAGTCAGGAAGTTAAGAAGTTAAGACGATGGCTTTGTGGCATGGCGCGAAAGAACAAAAAAAGACACCTATTTAATCCATTAAATCCTATTTTCACCTATTTTAATTTTATGGTGATAAATGGATAGGAATGGATTAAATAGGTGTATTGATTTCGGACTTATCGGACTTATCGGACTTATCGGACTTATCAGACTTATCGGTCCCCTAACTCGTTAACTCGTTGACCTGTTGACTCGTTGACTCGTTGACTTTTTCACCCCACGGCACCTTCTGGGCCCCATTGGGCGGTGAGGTCGTTGAGGTATTTCTTTGCAGAGGCATCGGGCATCTCTTGAATGGCATCGTAAAGCACGCTCTTGTCGATCCATTCCTTTGTGATACATTCGTGGAGTGCTTCGATGAGTGCCGCAGGCTTGTGCACCGCAATGTATTGCAGCAACTGCTGAGTGCGGCCTCTCATAAAGTTCATCACCATAGTCATCACAGGCTCTTTGGTATTCTCGCGGTTGAAGTATGTGCTCGCCAAATTGTCGAGCGTGGCGAGTGCCTCCATATCGTTATAGGAGTAGTAGTTCACATCGTAAATCGACTCCACTTCGGGAGTGGGTTCGTAGTATTCGCCTGCTTGCTTGCCCTTCAGAGGCTTGACGTCAATTTTGTTGAGTTTGATGATGCCGTCGGCTGTGATTGCAAAATTGTAGTCACGCTCCTGGCTCCATACAGATTTTCCATCTAAATTGCGACCATTTTTGCGATGCAGCACAAAGCCGTCGGCACTGAATGTGGCACGGCAATGGTCGTAGGTTTGAATCTGACCTTCAATGTTTTCGCCGTCCCACTCCTGGGTAAACTCCCACGATGGCGTGGTGGCAATATCGCGCAAGTCGCCCTTTTCGGCATTGTAGGTGGCGAGAATCAACTCGTGTCCATCACCCACTTCGTGCCAGAACACCAGCATCACATTGTCGGCAAAAGCCTTAGCGCCCACCACAAATGGTGCGCTGCCCTCGCCCAAGTCGATAAGCGGAACGCCGCCGAGCAACTGTTTCACCTGCTTGTCGGTGAGCCTCACCTCCTTGCCCTGCCCTGCATCGGTGGCAAAAATTTTGGTGTCGTACTCCGTGCCGATAGCCACTTTGCTCACATCCAACCCCATGGCTTTGAGGAATGGCACTTCGGCAAGATTCACAGCCTGCTGTGGCTGCTCGCTCACTGCATTACTCGCCTCTGATTTAGAACCTTTACATGCTGTTGCCATCATCGAACTACATACGATTAAGGCCAAGATTATCAATCTATTCATAATCATTATTGGTTTTCAATTAGTCAATAATAATGCAAATATAAACATTTTTCCCATTTCCACCAAAAGCCCCCAAAAAAGTGCAAGCATCTTTTTTTTCGGTTTTAGGGAAAGACGGAGAGGATTATATATAACTAATGTGGTGCATCTCTGTTTTATCAGGAAATGCACCACATTGGAAAGGGGTATTATTATTGGATTATTTTTCTTCAGGGAATTTGTTGGGATATTGGAGCGGCTGGCGGGGGCGGCGAAGCGCACGCACTATCAGCCACACGCCAAGGGCGATGAATGGTATGCTCAGCAGTTGGCCCATGTCCATACCGCACATGGCGCGCATTTCCACTTCCCATGGCTCTTGCACATTCTTCACAAACTCCACCAAGAAGCGCGCGCCGAAAATACCGAGCATAAACACACCGAAAATCAAGCCCGGTCGCTCTTGCTCATTGCGCTTCCAGTAGAGCCACATCACCACAGCGAATGTAATCAAATATGCGAGTGCCTCGTAGATTTGCGTAGGGTGACTTGGCACAGAGAATTGCGCCTCGGCACCGGCAAGGTATTGAGGAATGTTTTCAATAAATCGGAAGCCCCAAGGCAGGTCGGTGGGTCCGCCGTAAATTTCGTGGTTAAACAGGTTGCCCATACGAATCAGCGCAGCCACCACGCCCACAGGCACCACCACACGGTCGAATGTCCAGAGCATGGAGCGCTTGGTCACGAATTTGCTGTAGAGCCAAATGGCTAACATGATGCCCAGCACGCCACCATGGCTTGCCAAACCGCCTTCCCAGATTTTGGGAATGTCGGCAAGGTGATGGCTGTAGTATGCCCAGTCGTAGAAAATCACATGCCCCAGTCGGGCACCCACCACTGTGGCTACAATCACATATATAAAGAGTTTCGACACCCACGATTCGGGCACGCCTTCGTGGCGGAACTCACGCCACACCACTTCGTAGCCAAACCAGAAGCCGATGGCAAACATCAGCCCATACCAGCGCACGGTCACGAAACCACTATAAATCTCAGGACTCGCAGTCCAAGTAATAAAGTCAAGCATCGGAAATATTTTGTTTATGCCGTTATCAGTTTGTCTTGCTCATTGGCGCAAGAGGGGAAATTTACCTTTTGCGGTTGGGGTCGCAGGTGAGACCCACGCCCAACTTGCGGAATATTTTGCGGTCCACCTCGTTGAGCATCACGGTGCTGTGCATCTGGCAGCCTTCAAGTTGTGGAAGCACTTCCAGCGCATGGCGGCAGTCTTCATCTTGGGTGCTGAGCACCGAGAGCGCCACAAGCACCTCATCGGTGTGCAGTCGTGGGTTTCTGCCACGCAAATACTCGATTTTGGTGTGCTGAATTGGTTCAATCAGGCTTTGTGGAATCAACTTCTTGCCATGGTCGATGCCCGCCAAGTGCTTAGTGGCGTTGAGAATGAGCGCCGCACTCGGTCCGAGCAAGTCGCTCTGCTCCGAAGTGATGATGGTGCCGTCGAGCAGTTCGATAGCGGCAGTAGGCATTCCGAGCGACTGTTCGCGGCGTTCGCGAGCCGCAACGGTGGTTTTGCGGTAAGCCGTGTTGATATTCGCCTGCTTAAACAGGAGCGCAATCTTCTTCACCTCGCTATCGTTGCCCTCGCCTTCAGCCAGTTCGTTGAGCGCGGTGAAATAGCGACGGATAATCTCGTCTTTAGCGGCTTTGCAGCACACCTCGTCGTCGCTGATGCAGAAGCCAATCATATTCACGCCCATATCGGTAGGCGACTTGTATGGGTTTTCGCCGTAGATGCCCTCAAACAGCGCATCGAGCACGGGGAAGATTTCCACATCGCGGTTATAGTTGATGGCAATCTTATTGTAGGCTTCGTAGTGGAATGGGTCAATCATGTTCACATCGTTGAGGTCGGCTGTCGCTGCCTCGTAGGCAATGTTCACAGGGTGCTTCAGCGAGAGGTTCCACACCGGGAAGGTCTCAAACTTCGCATATCCAGCCGTCACGCCACGCTTATGCTCCTGATAGAGTTGGCTCAGGCACACCGCCATCTTGCCGCTACCCGGTCCGGGAGCAGTGACGATGACCAGCGGACGCGTGGTCTGCACATAATCGTTTTTGCCGAATCCCTCATCCGAGTCGATGAGTTCCACATTATTAGGATAGCCCTCAATGGTGTAGTGCACGTATGAGCGAATGCCCAGGCGTTCCAGTTTCTGGCGATAGGCGTCGGCACTGCCCTGCCCATTGTAGTGCGTAATCACCACGCTGCTCACCACAAAGCCACGATTCATAAACTCCTCGCGCAGGCGAAGCACGTCCACGTCGTAGGTGATGCCGAGGTCTTGGCGCACCTTATTCTTCTGAATGTCCACTGCGCTAATCACAATCACAATTTCAGCATTGTCGCTAAGTTGCTGAAGCATTGTGAGTTTACTGTCGGGCTTAAAGCCAGGCAGCACGCGCGACGCATGATAGTCGTCAAAGAGTTTACCACCAAGTTCGAGGTAGAGCTTGTTGCCAAATTGAGCGATACGCTCCTTAATGTGTTCGGATTGAATTTTAACGTATTTGTCGTTGTCGAAGCCGTATTTCATAATTTTCAGATTGTGCGAATGCAGATTAAAATACGGGGTACAAATTTAGTATTTTTTTCGCTCATTGCCAATATTCGGCGGAAAAAAAGCAAACCGACCGCACCAAAATCAAGCGCGAAGAAAAAATATTTCCAACGGAATGTGGAATTGGCACGATTTATGCTTAATCGTAAGGCGTAAGCGTTTCACGTTTCACATCCAACTTAATTACCCTAATCACACCATTGAAAAGCAACTCAAAACATTCCGCCACGGTGTCGCGCCCCTCCATTCGGCGCAACACCGTAAATTATTTTACGCACGCGCGCGATGCGCAAAGTCAACAAGCCAACGAGTCAACAGGTCAACAAGTCAACAAGTCAACGGGTCAACAAGTCAACAAGTTTTCAAGCCTTCGAGTTATCGAAATTTCGAGAGCCAAAGCCATCGTCTTAACTTCTTTAACTTCTTAACTTCTTAACTTCTAAAAATTCTAACTTCTAATTTCCAATTTCTGACCAGTGTTTCGCCAAGTTGTTATCTATCAATACTATTGTTGGTTTTCGGCAATTTTTTGGATGCGTGGAGTTTGCAAAAATGTTCACTACTATCCACACGAAAGAAAGGAAAGTTTTCCAAAAAATTTTTTAATCACTTGATTTTTAATTGGTTAATTTTTTTATTAACAGAAAAAGTTTTCCAAAACGAAAATTGTTAATAACTTTTCGGTAATTTTTGTTGCATAATCAGAAAGCTTTAAATACCTTTGCAAATACATAATTCAAGCCCACAAATCGGTGGGCTTGAATTACGCAAAACACAACAAATAAAACAACCCTATCAATATAGCATTTTCCACTATGATTCAAACCGTACTCAAACGCGACGGCCGACAAGTAGGCTACAACGAAGAAAAAATCAAGGCTGCAATTCGCAAGGCGATGATTGCAGCAGAAGTAAACGACGACGAAGCGCTCATTCAGCGCATTGCCGACCGCATCGGTATGCGAGGCAAAAGCCAAATGACCGTGGAGGCAATCCAAGACATGGTGGAAAACGAATTGATGAAGAGCCCCTACAAGCAGGTGGCGCGCACCTACATCAAATATCGCCACTCGCGCAATGTGGCGCGCAAAGCCGGCACCGCCAACGTGTTTAAGGAAATCATCAACGCCAAAAACAACGACATCACTCGCGAAAACGCCAACATGAACGCCGACACCCCTGCCGGCATGATGATGAAGTTTGCCAGCGAAACCACCAAACCGTTTGTCGACGACTATTTGTTGAGCGAGGAAGTGCGCGAGGCTGTGGCCGACAATGTGCTCCACATTCACGACAAGGACTACTACCCCACCAAGAGCCTCACTTGCGTGCAGCACCCTCTCAACAAGGTGCTGGAAAACGGCTTCGTGGCTGGTCATGGCGAAAGCCGCCCCGCCAAGCGTATCGAAACCGCAAGCGTGATTGCATGTATCTCGATGGAGACTGCGCAAAACGAGATGCACGGTGGCCAGGCAATACCTGCGTTTGACTTCTATTTGGCTCCATTCGTCCGCAAAAGCTATATTGAGGAGGTGAAGAATGTGGAAGCCCTCACCGGCAGCGACCTCAGCAGCCTTTACGATGCTGAAATCGACGACTTCATCGAAAAGCCTCTCGATTTCCTCACTGGCGAACAGCGCGCACAGCAACACGCCATCAACCGCACCGTGAGCCGTGTGCACCAAGCCATGGAGGCGTTTATCCACAATATGAACACTATCCACTCCCGTGGTGGCAACCAAGTGGTGTTTAGCTCCATCAACTACGGTACCGACACCAGCGCAGAAGGCCGCTGCATTATCCGCGAACTTCTCCGCAGCACCTACGAGGGCGTGGGCAACGGCAGCACTGCCATCTTCCCTATCCAAATCTGGAAGAAGAAGCGTGGCGTGAGCTACCTCCCTGGCGACCGCAACTACGACCTGTACCAATATGCGTGCAAGGTGACCGCTCGCCGTTTCTTCCCTAACTTCGTGAACCTCGACGCCACTTTCAACCAACACGAACTTTGGCGCGCCGACGACCCCGAACGCTACAACTACGAAATCGCTACAATGGGTTGCCGCACCCGCGTGTTTGAAAACCGTTTCGGTCCTAAGACCTCTATCGGCCGTGGCAACATCTCGTTCAGCACCATCAATATTGTGCGCCTTGCCATCGAATGTATGGGCGTGAAAAATAAGGAAGACCGCGAAAACCTGTTCTTCGCAAAACTCGACAAGGCTCTCGAAGTGACTGCCAAGCAGCTCCACGAGCGCTTCCAGTTCCAAAAAACCGCTATGGTGAAGCAGTTCCCTCTGCTCATGGCACAGCTGTGGAACGGCGCTTCCGAACTCAAGCCTAACGACACCATCGAGAGCGTAATCAACCAAGGCACTCTCGGCATCGGTTTCATCGGTTTGGCTGAATGTTTGATTGCCCTCGTGGGCAAGCACCACGGCGAAAGCGAGGAGGCACAAAAGCTCGGTCTGAAGATTGTGACCTACATGCGCGACCGCGCATTGAGTTTCTCGGAGCAATATCAGCACAACTACAGTATTCTTGCCACCCCAGCCGAGGGCTTGAGCGGCAAGTTCACCAAGCGCGACCGCAAGGATTTCGGCGAAATCCCTGGCGTGACCGACAAGGCATACTACACCAACTCCAATCACGTGCCTGTATATTACAAATGCAGCCCTAAGCACAAGGCTGAAGTGGAAGCACCATACCACGATTTGACCCGTGGTGGCCATATCTTCTATGTGGAAATCGACGGTGATGCTACCCACAACCCTGAAGCCATTGCCAACGTGGTGGACTTGATGGACAAATACAACATCGGCTACTGCTCCGTGAACCACAACCGCAACCGCTGTATGGATTGCGGCTACGAAGACGCTACCGAAAACCTGAAGGAATGTCCACACTGCCACAGCACAAGAATCGACAAACTCCAACGCATCACCGGCTACCTCGTAGGCACCACCGACCGCTGGAACTCCGGCAAGCTCGCCGAACTCAACGACCGCGTAGTGCATAAATAAGGACAGAGGTTAGATATTAGAGGTTAGAAGTTAGATATTAGAAGTTAGATATTAGATATTAGAAGTTAGATATTAGAAGTTAGATATTAGATATTAA
>SAMEA3663083__coassemble_1063_pt1 | contig 10787 bp, 8 predicted proteins | sample SAMEA3663083__metabat2_low_PE_014 | metagenome-assembled genome bin SAMEA3663083 (sample SAMEA3663083) | pig gut metagenome | biome: pig gut; feature: pig-associated habitat; material: faeces | place: France | collected 2012
GCCTTCAGTTCCACACGCATCTTGTTGTTGAGCGCGCTCACATTCTTCAGTTGCGAAAAGTCGGTGCTCAATTTCACTTTCATAGCCATGAAATTGCTCGACATCGCCTTGTCTTCGCCCACTATCACGCCCACCATTATATCTTCGGGGAACAATGAAGAATAGCCGCTGGTCACCACGCTGTCGCCTTTAGCATATCTGCCGTCGCGAGGAAGTTCGGTCAAAGTGGCGTAGCGATAGTCCTCGCCATTCCAGATAAGAGTGCCGAATTTGCTGTTTTTCTTCACCTTGCACGACAAGCGAGTGTAGGGATTGATGAGCGAGATGATGCGTGCCGAGTGCTTGCCCACCACGTTCACAATGCCTACCACGCCATTGTGGCCGACTACGCCCATTTCTGGCACGATGCCGTCGTCGCTACCACGGTCGATGGTGATGAAGTTGGCTGGTTGAGCCACACTGTTACTAATCACATTCGCCACCACATAGGAAAAGTTGCGTCCACTTCTTGCAAGAATGCCCGACGTGTCGGGAATCTGCAACTGATAGTTGTGGATCGCTTTTTTCAGTTGAGCAACTTCAAGTTCTAATGCCGTGTTGCGTGCCTGCAAGTCCTCGTTCACCGATTTCAATCCGAAGTATGACGACACACCGCTGTAACCTTCATACACAGTGGCACTGATACCATTTGCCGACGAAAGGTAAACGCTTTGCTGAAACGGATTGTTGCTAAAAAGCAGTACGCAGCTGATTATCACATAAATGATAAACACAAACCACGGAATATGCTTAACTAAAAATTGGAGTAGATTATTCATAACATCGGCATTTTGCTGAAGTGTGAAAGGGCATACCTATAGATACGCATAAGAAGGCAATGACGAATCGTTGCCTTCCCGTGCGAAATGATATTCTGTTTCTTATTATTGTTTCAAGAACTTGAAGTGCTTGATGTTGCGCAAAGCCACACCCGTACCCTTAGCCACAGCGTGCAGTGGATCTTCTGCCACGTGGAAAGGAATACCGATTTTGTCTTGCAAGCGCTTGTCAAGACCGCGGAGCAATGCGCCACCACCAGCCAAGTACACACCGTTGCGAACAATGTCGGCATACAGTTCAGGAGGTGTCTGCTCCAATGCGCTGAGCACAGCTGCTTCAATCTTTGAAATCGACTTTTCAAGACAGTGGCAAATCTCCTGGTATGAGATGGGCACTTCCATTGGGAGGGCTGTCATCTGGTGAGGACCATGTACCACGAAGTCTTCGGGTGGGTTGTCGAGTTCGGTAAGGGCAGAACCTACATTGATTTTGATAAGTTCAGCAGTGCGTTCGCCCACCTTCACATTGTGTGCACGGCGCATGTGTTCCATAATGTCTTCTGTGAGGTCGTCGCCAGCGATACGAATGCTCTTGTTGCTCACGATACCACCAAGCGAAATCACTGCGATTTCAGTGGTACCACCACCTATATCAACAATCATGTTGCCTTCAGGGGCAAGCACATCAAGACCAATACCAAGGGCGGCAGCCATTGGCTCGTAAATCATATATACCTCACGGCCGCCAGCGTGCTCGCTTGAGTCGCGAACGGCGCGAATTTCCACTTCAGTAGAGCCTGAAGGAATACATACAACCATAGTGAGCGAAGGCGACATCCAGCCATTTTTGCTGCTCACCTTCTTAATCATGCCACGAATCATCATTTCGGCGGCATTAAAGTCGGCGATTACGCCATCGCGCAATGGACGAATGGTGCGAATGCCTTCGTGTACCTTGCCGTGCATTTCACGAGCCTTTTCACCAACTGCGATCATCTTGCCAGTCTTGGCATCTTGAGCGACAACAGATGGCTCATCAATCACGATTTTATCTTTGTGGATAATAATCGTGTTAGCTGTACCTAAATCTACAGCTATTTCTTGTCTGAATGAGAAAAATCCCATAGTCGTGTTTTCTTGTCTTTTAAATATTTTAGTGTTTGAAGTGGCGGTAGCCTGTCATGACCATTGCCACTCCGTTGTTATTACAGTAGTCGATGCTTTCGCCATCGCGAACCGAACCACCAGGTTGGATCACTGCATCTACGCCTTCTTTGTGTGCGATTTCCACACAGTCGGCAAATGGGAAGAATGCATCGCTTGCCATCACAGCTCCGTGCAGGTCGTGCTTGAAGTTGTGGGCTTTTTCAATAGCGTGCTTCAGTGCGTCAACGCGTGAGGTCTCACCCACACCGCTTGCAATGAGCATTTTGTTTTTAGCAAGCACAATCGAATTGCTCTTGCTGTGCTTCACCACCTTGTTGGCAAACAGCAAGTCGGCCACCTGTTCGGGTGTTACGCCCTTAGTGGTGCATTGTTGAAGTTCTTCAGGGGTTTCAACGTGTGTGTCGCGCTCTTGAACGAGAGCTCCGTTGAGCACTGTGCGGCATTGAATAGCAGGAACCTTGAAATTCTTCATCACGAGAATCACGCGGTTCTTTTTCTGCTTCAAAATTGCGAGTGCTTCGTCGGTGTAGCCGGGAGCGATGCACACTTCGATAAACACCTTGTTCATTTCTTCTGCAGTGGCTGCGTCGATTTCACGGTTGGTGACATGCACACCGCCGAAAGCGCTTACGGGGTCGCCAGCCAAAGCAGCATTGAATGCGTCAACCAACTTTTCTCTTGAAGCCAAGCCACAAGCGTTGTTGTGCTTCATAATCACGAAAGTGGTTTCGTCGAAATCGTTGATCAAATTCACAGCCGCATCGATGTCGAGCAGGTTGTTGTAGCTGATTTCCTTGCCATGGAGCTGGGTGAACATCGCATCGAAATCGCCAAAGTAGAATCCCTTTTGGTGAGGGTTTTCACCATAGCGGAGCGATTTGCTACCATTCACAGCAAGGCGAAGCGCACTGTTTTCGTTTTCGTCGAAATAGTTGAAAATGTGACTGTCGTAGGCACTCGACACCGCAAACGCTTCTTTAGCAAACCAGCGGCGTTGAGCCAGAGTGGTTTCGGCATTGCCGTTTTCCTTAAGAGCGTTCACGAGAGGTTTGTATTGCGCCTTGGAAGCCACAATCACCACATCGTTGTAGTTTTTAGCGGCAGCACGAATCAGTGAAATGCCACCTATATCAATTTTCTCGATAATTGCCGATTCGTCGGCACCGCTTGCCACGGTTTCCTCAAATGGATACAAATCCACAATCACGAGGTCGATTTCAGGAATATCGTATTGGGCAATTTGCTGCTGGTCGCTTTCATTGTCGCGACGGTTCAAAATGCCACCGAACACCTTTGGGTGAAGAGTCTTTACACGGCCACCCAAAATTGAAGGGTAGCTTGTGAGGTCTTCAACGGCTGCACATTCGTAGCCAAGTTCTTGAATGAACTTCTGAGTACCTCCAGTAGAGAGGAGTTTCACACCGTTGTTGTTTAACTCTTTTAAAATTTCTTCAAGACCATCTTTGTGGAAGACGGAGATGAGAGCAGATTTAATTTGTTTCTTATCAGCCATATTTGTTTTGTTAATTCGGCATTGTTTGGCGTGACTCTACTTTTTGCGAACAGCTTATGAATCAACCAAGTCTGCCTATTTGTGCAAAATAGAATACAAAATTATTAAAAATTGACCAATTATCCACTATATTTAAACTCCTAATTATGAAAAAATATGTTTTTTCACAGATTTTTGCCAATCCCCAACTTTCCCCAGCGCAATCCGCATATTTTTTGCAGGCACGAGCAAGTGTGAACGAAAAAGCCACACCCAGGCAATATCTTTGCACCAAAATCGCTATATTTGCATAAAAATTAATAAGCACAACATTGATTAACCATGCAAGATTTTGCAGCAATAGATTTTGAAACAGCCAATAGTGAGCGCTCATCCGTTTGCTCTGTTGGCGTGGTCATTGTTAGAGGTGGTGAGATTGTGGACAAATACTACTCGCTCATAAAACCCGAACCAGAGTACTACAACTACTGGTGCAGCAAGGTGCATGGCCTATGCGCCACAGATACAGAAGACGCACCAATCTTCCCCGAAGTATGGAAACAAATAGAGCCCATGATTGGAGATATGCCATTGGTAGCACACAACAAGTCGTTTGACGAAAGTTGCCTGAAAGCCGTCTTCCGCGTCTATCAAATGGACTATCCCGACTACGATTTCTATTGCACATGCGCAGCCTCGCGCAAAGTCTGGCCAAAAGGTCAGCACACCCTTAACATAATTGCCGCCCGCTGCGGCTACGATTTAACAAACCACCACCACGCCCTCGCCGACGCCGAAGCCTGCGCCGCAATAGCAATAGAAATATTGTAACTTAATAGACAACACAGATAGAAAAGATTTCCCACATAGATATATAAAAAAATGTGCAGTCTATTGGTGGCTTTAGACACGCTTTCTCCTGTGTAAAAGTGACAGAATGGCTGATTTTGGCAGAGATTTTTGTTGGGAATGGGAATTGCTATTAGGGGTGGTGAAAGGACATGTGAAATAACACATGAAAATGTATTATGAATTTTCAAAATTTTACCATCAAATCGCAAGAGGTAGTGCAGAAAGCTGTACAGATTGCCCAAAGCAATCAGAACCAGGTGTTGGAGCCTGTTCACCTCTTAAAAGCAGTGATGTCTGACGACGACTCGGTTGTGAAGTTCGTTTTCCAGAAGTTGGACGTGGCTGCCACCATGATTGAACGTTCCCTCGACGAGCAGTTGAGCCGCTTGCCAAAAGTGAGCGGAGGTGAGCCTTACCTCAGTTCCGACTCCAATAAGGTTTTTGAAAAAGCCAATGCTTTCGCCACGGAGAATGGCGACCAGTATGTGACCGTTGAAGCCATCTTGGTCGGACTTCTTTCCGTGAACTCACCAGCAAGCAAAATCCTGAAAGACGCTGGCGCTACAGAAGATGACTTGAAGATGGCCATCAACGAATTGCGTCAAGGCAGAAAAGCCACTGGACAAAGCGCAGAAGAGCAGTACAACGCTCTGAAGAAATATGCTATCAACCTTTGCGAACGCGCACAGCAAGGCAAACTCGACCCGGTTATCGGCCGTGACGACGAAATACGCCGTGTGCTTCAAATCTTGAGCCGTAGAACCAAGAACAACCCTATATTGATAGGTGAGCCTGGTACGGGTAAGACCGCCATTGTGGAAGGTCTTGCACAGCGTATCGTAAGAGGCGATGTGCCAGAGAATCTGCGTCAGAAACAGGTTTACTCTTTGGACATGGGCGCTCTGATTGCAGGTGCTAAATATCAAGGCGAATTTGAAGAGCGACTGAAAGCCGTAATCAACGAAATCACCTCGTCGAATGGTGAAATCATCTTGTTCATTGATGAGATTCACACACTTGTGGGTGCAGGCAAGAGCGGTGGCGCAATGGACGCTGCCAACATTCTGAAACCAGCCCTTGCCCGTGGCGAATTGCGTAGTATCGGTGCCACCACTCTCGACGAATACCAAAAGTATTTCGAACAGGACAAGGCACTCGAACGTCGATTCCAAGTGGTGATGGTTGATGAGCCTGACGAGGAAAGCGCTATTGCCATTTTGCGTGGTTTGAAAGAGAAATACGAGAACCACCACAAGGTGAGGATTAAAGACGATGCCATTATAGCGGCTGTGCAGTTGAGCCAGCGTTATATCAGCGACCGTTTCCTCCCCGACAAGGCCATCGACCTTGTGGATGAAGCCGCTGCCAAGTTACGTATCGAAATGGACTCCGTGCCTGAAGAACTTGACGAGACCACTCGTAAAATCGCTCAACTCGAAATTGAGCGTGCAGCCATCAAGCGTGATGGCGATGCCCAACACGTGGCTCAGGTGGAAAAGGAAATCGCCGAGTTGAAAGACAAGGAAAACGACTACAAGGCAAAGTGGAAGAGCGAGAAGGAGCTTATCAACCGCATTCAGCAGAATAAGATTGACATCGAACAACTCAACTTCGAAGCCGAAAGAGCCGAGCGCGATGGCGATTATGCCCGCGTGGCTGAAATCCGTTATTCTTTAATCAAACAAAAGGAAGACGACAACAAAGCCATACAAGAGCAACTGAAATCAATGCAAGGCGAAACGGCAATGATCAAGGAAGAGGTTGACAGCGACGACATCGCCGATGTGGTATCGCGCTGGACAGGCATTCCAGTGAGCCGTATGCTCCAAAGCGAGAAAGACAAGTTGCTCCACCTTGAAGAAGAGTTGCACAAGCGTGTAGTGGGTCAGAACGAGGCTATCAGCGCCATTTCCGATGCCGTAAGGCGTAGTCGTGCAGGATTAAACGATCCTCGCAAGCCTATCGGTTCGTTTATCTTCTTGGGTACCACCGGTGTCGGTAAAACCGAGTTGGCAAAGGCATTGGCCGACTATATGTTCAACGACGAGAACATGATGACTCGTATTGATATGAGCGAATATCAAGAGAAGTTTAGTGTGAGCCGTTTGATTGGTCCACCTCCGGGCTACGTAGGCTACGATGAAGGCGGTCAGTTGACCGAGGCAGTACGTCGTAAACCATATTCAGTGGTGCTTTTCGATGAGATAGAGAAGGCGCACCCCGATGTGTTCAACATTCTGCTTCAGGTGCTCGACGATGGCCGACTCACCGACAACAAGGGCCGTACCGTCAACTTCAAGAACACTATCATTATCATGACCAGTAACTTGGGCAGCCAGATTATTCGTGAGCGCTTCGAGCATCTGAATGCTCAGAACAGGGCAGAGGTGATTGAAAAGACCCAAAACGAGGTGTTCAACTTGTTGAAAGCTCAAATGCGTCCAGAGTTCTTGAACCGTATTGATGAAATCATTATGTTCACGCCTCTTGACGAAAACGAGATTGCACAGATTGTACGCTTGCAAGTCAGCGCAGTGGCTAAGATGCTGTCGAAGAATGGCATAACTCTTGAAGCTACCGATGCTGCTGTTGCATTCCTCGCTAAAGCTGGCTACGATCCCGAATTTGGTGCTCGTCCTGTAAAGCGTGTTATTCAGAATATGGTATTGAACAAATTGTCGAAAGACATCATTGCTCAAAACATTGATAGGGAGAAACCTATTGTGATCGACTGCGTAGGTGATGAATTGGTTTTCCGCAACTAACCCCATAATTCCGCGCTCCACATAGTAAAGTAAATTAAGAATCCCGCCTCCACGATAATGTGAGGGCGGGATTTTTTATGTTTTCTCGAAAAGTGGAGAGATTACTTGGTAAGTGTCACAACGAAGGTAGCGATTGACAGGGAAATGCCGAGAATACTTGTACCCCATTGCCATGCTGGTGGAATTGACCAAGAAGAACGCTTTTTGGAAGCGTTTGGTTCAACGTAAACCACATCGTTTTGACGAAGATTGTAAACTGGCGAGATAAGAAGATTCTTATCAGTAAGATTAACACGCTGCACTTCACGGCTACCATCAGAATTGGTGTGAATCACCATCACATTATCACGACGGCCATGAATGGTGAGATCGCCAGATTGTGAAATAGCTTCAAGAATGGTAACGCGGCCATTGGTTGATTTGATAAGACCAGGTCTGTTCACTTCACCCATTGTGAAAACTTGGAAGTTTTGGAAGCGCACCTCCACACCTGGCTTTTCTGCAAGGTAGCGAGGGTAGATGAGATTAGTGATTTCTGTCTCTACAGCGCTTTGAGTTTTACCAGCTACATAAATTTTACCAAGAATAGGGAAATCAATATTACCCTTATTGTCTACAAGATAGTAGAACATTGGGTTGTCAGAGTTGTTGGTAGAACCGGTAGCAACCATTTCTGTTTTGTTGAAAAACTTAACCAATTCAGGATTAGTGGCAGAAACGCTGATTTGAAGCAAATCGCCCGACATAATCACAGGGTCGTTGATTTTCGCAGTGGCTTTCAACACCTCGGGAGGGAGTGTTTCGGCATTTTGCATGTAAGTGATGTCCTTTGGGGTACTACAACCAGCCAAGATGATGGCTAAAAATGCCATTGAAAGAAATAATCTGATATTCATATTATTGAAATTGTGTTGTTTGAAAGCATACTAATTGAAATACAAAGTTATGAAAAAAATCAAAATAATTTCAAAAATAGCAGAAATATATCGCCATCGCCAACAATTTTGCAATATTCCATATATAATGAAACAAGAAAAACACATCATCGACAGCATCACCCCCACTTTTTTTGAATTAAAGAATTGTGTAACTTTGCACATTATTTATATAATGTATTGCATAATGAAGCAAAAATTACCGATAGAGAGTCACCCATTTCCTCCATTTCTGCCAGATGGGGCAAGAGTGCTGATGCTGGGTACTTTCCCGCCAAAGCCAAACAGATGGGCGATGGAATTTTTCTACCCAAACAAAACAAACGATATGTGGAAAATTATGGGGCATATTTTTTATGCCGACCGTTTCAAGTTCTACAACGCAGAGCAGCGCACCTATCGTCTGCAAGAAATCAAGGCTTTCCTCACGGAGCAGCATATCGCCCTCTATGATACCGCCAACCGTGTGCGACGATTGAAAGACAATGCAAGCGACAAATTCCTTGAAATTGTCGAAACCATTGATTTGAAGGCTTTTTTCGCCACTTGCCCAACGCTTGAGGCGGTGGTTACGGCAGGGGAGAAGGCCACGGGCGTGATAGCCTCGATGGCAAACGTGGAGGTTCCAAAAATGGGAGAGATGGTGGAGTGTGAATATGCCGGGCATCGGTTCAAATTGTTCAGAATGCCATCGTCGTCTCGTGCCTATCCGCTGGCTTTAGAAAAAAAAGCTGAGGCATATTGCAAAATGTTTCGCCAATTAGGCTATGAAATTTAAATGATTATTTGTATCTTTGCACTCGCAATCAGAATTAAAAGATGAAGAAGCAAACAATTCAATTGCTCATTGGGGCAATCATATTGGTGGCATTAGTGGCCTCAGTTATTGTTTATATGCCAAATTTGGACGCTCAAACGCTCTACAATTGGTTTAAAGACAATATGGGTTACACACTGATATTCTTGCTGATGGCTGTTGAAAGTTCCTTCATTCCATTCCCAAGCGAGATTGTAGTGCCTCCTGCCGCATACTTTGCGTGTTCAGGTGCAGGTAATGCAAATATCAACGTGGTGATGGTGGTGCTGGTTGCCACATTGGGTGCTTTAGTGGGCGCATGTGTGAATTATGTCATTTCAATGTTCATTGGTCGACCTGTGGTTTACGGTTTCGCGAACAGTAGAATCGGTCACATGTGTTTGATTGATGCCGAGAAAGTGGAAAAGGCTGAAAAGTATTTTGCCGACCACGGTTCAATATCCACATTCTTGGGACGCTTGATTCCTGGCATACGCCAGCTGATTTCAATTCCTGCTGGCTTGGCACGCATGAGTTTCCTTAAGTTCTCAGTGTTCACCACTCTTGGAGCTGGTATTTGGAACGTTACATTGGCAGCTCTTGGTTGGTGGTTAAGCACTTTCGTTGCAGAGCCTGATTTATACGCTCAGCTCGAAGCCAACAACAAATACCTCACTTACGCAGGTTTTGCATTGTTTGGAATTATTGTTTTATACATTGCTTATAAAGGCTTAAAAGGCTCACCAAAGAAAGGATAATATGAAAGTATCACCTTCACTTCTGTCGGCAGATTTCGCCCATTTGGCTGAAGAACTTGAATTTATCAATGCCAGTGATGCTGATATGCTTCACCTCGATGTGATGGACGGTGTGTTTGTGCCCAACATTTCATTCGGTTTTCCCGTGATGAAATATGTGAATAAGCATTGTCAGAAGCCATTAGATGTGCACCTGATGATTGTTGAGCCTCAAAAGTTTGTGGCTGAAGTGAAAGATTGTGGTGCAGAGATAATGACGGTTCACTACGAGGCCTGCGTTCACCTCAACAGGGTGATACAGCAAATTCACGATGCCGGCATGAAAGCAGGCGTATCGATCAACCCCGCCACACCAGTGTGCTTGCTCAAAGACATACTGCAAGATGTGGATTTGGTGCTGTTGATGTCGGTGAATCCTGGATTTGGAGGACAGAAATTTATTTCTGGAACAATAGAGAAAGTAAAAGAACTTCGCCAACTCATTGCTGCTACAGGCAGCAAAGCCATCATTGAGGTTGATGGTGGCGTAAATGCTGAAACCGGCGCAAAATTAGCCGAGGCTGGAGTTGACATGGTGGTTGCTGGCAACTACGTTTTCAAATCAGAAGACAGAACTGCCGCAATAGCATCACTGAAGAAGTTGTAGACACATATTGGAAAGGTGCCGGAGTGGCCGAACGGGACGGTCTCGAAAACCGTTGTACCCTTACGGGTACCGAGGGTTCGAATCCCTCCCTTTCCGCAACAAAAACGAGGAAACCCCAACAGGTTACCTCGTTTTCTTATTTATATTTAGCGTTGCTTCTTGAAATTGCAAATTATTTCAATACTGGGGGCACTGAAACAAAAACATAAAAAACCGCTCGCCTTCGGCGAAAAACCAATCTTCAGAAATCTGATTATCCGAAAACGCAAATAAGAATTGCATTATAACGTAGGGACATGCCTTTGGCATGTTTCGATGCAAGCAGCAATGTATCAACGCATTAGGAACATGCCAGAAGAACCATCCCTTTGGTATACTTCAATTTGCTTTTAAATTTGAAACAGCTTCCAGTCAAGAAACCATTTAATCATCAGGGGTTTTTCGCCGTGAAACGGCGAGCGGCTTTTATCCTTGGGGCAAAGTGGAAGGTCCTCGTAAGAGGGAGGCGGAGGGATTGTGTGGTTGGCGGCATGGAAACTCGTTTCCAATGACGCAAAG
>SAMEA3663083__coassemble_1092_pt1 | contig 10503 bp, 8 predicted proteins | sample SAMEA3663083__metabat2_low_PE_014 | metagenome-assembled genome bin SAMEA3663083 (sample SAMEA3663083) | pig gut metagenome | biome: pig gut; feature: pig-associated habitat; material: faeces | place: France | collected 2012
GTCGGCGTAGGGGCAGTTCCAGCCGTTGAGCGTGCAGAGCAGTTCGGCATCAAGTTGCTTCAGGTATTCAAGCATATTTCTCAGATTTTTTTAACGTCAACTGAATTAATCCACGCAGGTTCGTGGTGTGCCGATTCCACTTTGTACCAAACCACCACAGGTTTGCCAGCGGTGACCACAGAATCGGCGATGCTCACCTTTGTGCCGCCTTTGAGCTTGAAAGCCACCTCTTTTTCTGATGGGGCGTGAGGGGCGGTGCTGAGGGTGGCGGTTTGTGGCATCACAATCGCATCGGTGTGATTTACTGCCACCGAACGCTGATAAAAAGCAAATGCCATAGTGGCGATAAACACCACCAGCAGAATGCCAGCACCGAAGAAACCGATTTTACGGCACAGGATGCTGTTCATGAATATGTAGGCGGCAATGGCAAGCAGCAGCATCACAAACACGATGGCGGAGATAATAGCCCAAGTGTTGCTCGACAGTTGGCTCACACTCGACTGGAAAAGGTCGGTTAAAAAACTGTCGGAGGTGTATTCCTCGATTTGCGATTTCTCGCGCACAAATTGCAGGTTGGCTCTCGCGTCGGCGTTCGAGGGGTCGAGCACCAGCGCGCGCTCAAAGTAAAGAATGGCTTGTGGCACATTCTGCATCTTATAGTGGGCGCACCCTAAATTATAGTACAAATCCGACGAGGTGCCGCTTTCCTGGGCTTGCGCCTCGTAGATTTTGATAGCTTCTTGATAGCGCTTTTGGTTGTAGGCGCTATCGGCATTGTCGGTGGTGGCGGCAGTAGCCATCACCGTATATATAAACGCTGAAATCAGTAGAATGAGCGATTTTTTCATTTTGCAACAGTTTTTTTGCGTTTCACATTTTCCAACTGGTCCATAACGGAGGCAGCCTCATCAAACACAGTGTGCATATTGTTGCCGCTCAGTTCGGGAGCATATTGGGCAAACTCGCACTTCTCAAGCAGAGAAAGCATCTTGGCACGGAGCGTGGCATCTACGCCGTAATTCTCCAGTTCGGCATCAATGTTCTCCTTGCTGAGTTCCGACACAGGAATACCTAATTTGTCGCTCAGATAGCCCCACGAAGCGGTGAGCACTTCGGCGTAGAAAGCGGTGCTGTTGTTGGCAAGCATGTGCTTTTTAGCCTGCTTCAAGCGGCGTTGGGCCACCTTGCTTGCGCGCTTCACTCGCATGAGCTGCACATTGGTGCGCTCCTTCACCAGTTTGCGGTAATAGATGAGAATGCCCACAAATGCGAAAAGCGGCACGAGAATCAGCAACCAGTAGCCGAAGGTGTCGAGCAGCAGCGTGTGCGACTTGCTCAAATTCATGTCGCCACTGTGCACAGGGTGAATGTCGGTCATTCGCTCGCCATCGGCGTTTGCATTCGAGGGCTGTCCGTTGCCTTTGGCTATGGTGAGTCTGTGGGCAGGGAGTTTCAGCGTTTCGTATTTTTCGGTGTTGGGGTTGAAATACACAAACTCGCTTTCGGCGATGCTAAAAACGCCCACTTGCTGTGGAATGAACTGGTAGGTGAATTTGATGCTGCCTTTCACATCGTCGCCTTCAGAAGCCGTCTTGATGTCGTTTTGAGGGTCGAACGTGTCAAATTCCTTCGGGAAACCGATGGTGGGGGCTTTGATGTATTTGATATTGCCGCTACCGGTCACAGTGACGGTGTAGTTGGCGGTGGCGAAAGTCTTCAGATTGGCTGGGGTGATGGCATCTTTAATGGAGAACTCACCCACAGCACCGGTAAAGCCCGCAGGGCGTGGAGAGGGAAGAGGAGTGATGTGAACCGATGCGCTGTTGCTCTTGATGCGCAACTTATCGCCATCAACAGGCACGGCAATAGCGCTGTTGAGTCCCACATACACTCTGCGTTGCACCGGAATCACATCAAATTCGCCAGAATTGATGGTCAGTGTGCCCGACTTTTGAGGATAGAGAATGCTCTTGCGCAGAATGGCGGTGTAGTAGTTCTGTCCATGGTAGTTTTCCACCCGTGCCGTACCAGCCATTTTGGGTGTGATGTCTTCAATCAGGAAGCCTGTGTATTCAGGCTGCTGGAGCGGCATAAATTCCTTGATAGGGAACTTGGTGTAGAGTTTTACGGTGCACACCACGGCTTGCTGCTCGTAAACGCGCGACTTTGACATCTCGATTTTCACGAATAGGTCGTTGGCAGTGACCGACTTTTCCTCGCCTTGCGAGAATGGGTCTTCGGCGTTCACGCCTCTGCCTCTGAGTTGGCTCATGATGGATTGTGGGGTTTGCTGTTGGCGTTCGCCCTTGCTCACATTCATTTGAAAACCTTTTGCTGTGATATGCTTACCGCCCACATTTACAGAGGCTTTGCTTACAGTCAAGCGACCTTCCTTCTCAGCCTTGAAAGTGACGGTGTAGCGATACACATTGCCGCTGCTGTGCTCAATCACCTTGCCGTTCACTATCGTGGTGCTTGAACTTGAACCGATGGCTTGCGCGCCCGACTGATAGAGTTTCTTAGCGCCTTCAACGCTCGGTGCGTTGAAAGTGCCGGGGCTCGACACGCCGGAAAGTTGGTACACCAGTTGAAACTTATTTCCGCCCATGTTGCCACCGCCCACATATTCAAGTCGTTGGGCAAGCGCTGGAGCGGAAATCAGAATCGCTAATGCTATGTAGATTATATGTTTGAATAATTTCATCATCAAAAAAAAGTAGTGTGATAAAAAACGGATATGCGCAGTGGTGGAAGTGACTTACCACTTGTTGCGTGTGCGAGCGCGCTCACCTTGCTGCTGCTTGGCTCTTGCGGCGTTCACTCGCTGCTGGGTGGCATTTTCCTGATTCTGCATGGTGCGCAAAATTTGCTCCATGTTTTGCTGGCTCATACCGCCTTTTTGCTGCTGTTGCTGCTGTTGTTGTTGGTTTTGCTTATCTTGATTTTTGTTTTGGTCCTTATTTTGGTCCTTTTTATCTTGATTTTGCTTGTCCTTGTCTTTATCCTTGTTCTTGTCTTTATTCTTGTCCTTGTTCTTATCTTGATTTTTGTTTTGATTCTTGTTCTTGTCTTTCTGTTTCAGTTGAGCCATGCGCAGGTTGTATCTTGCGTCGTCGTATTTCGGATTTTTGCGAAGCGCCTCCTTGTAGCATTCAATGGCTTGACCATAGTCTTGCTGCTTGTAGGAAATGTTGCCCAAATCGTAGGCTGCCACACTCACCACGGCAGGTTCGGTGCTGCTTTCCACAAGGCTTTTCAGAATTTCGACAGCGTGTTGCAGTTGTTCGCTCATTTGCTCTTGCTGGGTGGTGTCGGTTTGCTGGGGTTGAACTGGCGCAGGGGCGTTTTTCCCCATTTTAGGGTCCTGGCGCAGCAGAGCGCTGGCAAGGTTGAATTGCGCCATGGCGGAATTTGGGTTTTCCGTCAGGGCTTTGCGGTAGGCGGCTTCTGCCTCGGTGTAATTGCCTTGAGCATACTGCTCGTTGCCTTCCACAATGAAGTTGCGCTCCGCTTTAGTGCTTTCGGCAGGCTTATTGCCATCGTTGTGGCTGGAGCAAGCGCAAAGCCAAGTGAGCGACATCACCGACAATACTATATATATAGTTGAATATTTCATTTCTTTTGCTCTTTTTTGGTGAAGAAATTGAATCGCTTCAGGATTGGGTTCTTGCGGTCGAGGATAAATAGTTCGGCAATCAGCAGAATAAACGCAATCCAAGCGAAAATGGGGAACAACTCGCTTTCAAGTGAATAGTTGTAACTGCCGAGATCGGTTTTCGAGAGTTTCATCAACTGGTCGTTGAGCGCATCCACGGCATCGCTTGCCGCACCGTTCACATACACGCCTTTGCCGCCCTTGGCAATTTCCATCGCGCCCTTTTCGTTGAGTTTAGAAATGGCAGGGCTGCCGTTCTCATCGGTCAGCACCTCGCCGTCGGCAGTAGGCACAGGCGAGCCGTTCACCGAGCCGATACCCACCACATTCACGCTGATGCCCTTCTTGCGCGCGTCTTCTGCACTGCTCACGGCATCGTCTTCAAAGTTCTCGCCATCGGTGATGACGATAATCGTTTTTTGTGTGCGAGGATTGCTCGAAAAGCATTGGCACGCCATATTGATGGCTGCACCGATGGCTGTGCCTTGGGTTGGAACCATGTCGGTGTTGATGCTGGAGAGATACATTTTCGCACTCTGCGCATCGCCAGTGATAGGCATCTGCATATAGGCGTTGCCTGCAAACACAATCAGTCCCACCTTGTTGCCGGTGATGCGATCGATGAGTTTTTCAAGCACCTGTTTCGAGCGTTGTAGGCGGCTCACATCGGGAGCGTCGTCGTCACTTGCCGCATTCATGGAGTTTGACACATCGAGGCAAATCATCACCTCAATGCCCTTCATGGTGGTGTTGGTTTCCTGTGCGCCACCACGAGGGCGTGCCAGAATCACCACGATGGTGGCTAAAAGCACCAGTTCCACCGTCAGCCTAATCCAAGGCTTGTATTTCGACTGCTCAGGCATGAGCTCCTTCACCACTCCAGTGCGGCCAAACTTGGCGATTTTCTTCGCTTTGGCACGTTGAGAGAGCCAGAACAAGCCTGCCACTACGGGAAGCAGCAAAAGGAGATATAAATATTCGGGATTAGCAAAACTAAACATAGCCAAAACCTTTATCTTTCTTTATTATATTATAATGTTAACTGTAAGAAAACCATTATGGAATGCGACGTAGCACGGTGTAGCTGATAGTGAGATTCAGCAGCACGAGCAAGAGCAACGCCCATGCCCATGGCATGTAATTGTCTTGAGTGTTGGTGAAGTTCTTTACGTCGATTTTCGTTTTCTCCAGTTTGTCAATTTCGTTGAATATGCTGGTGAGCACATCGTTGTCGGTGGCACGGAAATATTTGCCGCCAGTCATTTGTGCCACTTTCTTGAGCGATTCCTCGTCGATGGTCACAGGCATAGGCTTGTAGAGCAGTTCGCCGCCGAAGCCTTGTGCGTATGGCGTTTCGGCTGTGCCACGAGTGCCAAGACCGATGGTGTAGATGCGAATGCCCTCTTTCTGCGCAATCTCGGCAGCGGTGAGCGGTGCCACCACGCCAGAATTGTTGGTGCCGTCGGTGAGCAGGATAATGCTTTTCGACTTCGCCTTGCCGTCCTTAATACGGTTGATGGCGGTGGCAATACCGTCGCCAATGGCGGTGCCGTCGGCATCGAGCATATTGATGCTGATTTCGTGAATGGTGTTGAGCAGCGTGGCCTGATGGGTGGTCATGGGAAGGAGTGTGAAACCTTCACCAGCAAAAATCACCAGACCGATGTTGTCGCTTTCACGCTTCGCCACAAAATCGCTTGCCACCTTCTTGGCGGCCTCAAGACGGTCGGGCTGAAGGTCGCGCGAGAGCATACTTGCTGAAATGTCGATAGCCATCACAATGTCGGTGCCCTCGGTGTCGCTCATCGACCATTTGTCGTAGGTCTGTGGGCGGCATAAGATGATAATCAGGCACGAAAGGGCAGCAAGTTTCAGCACAAACGAGAGGTGCTTCACATACACCTTCCAACTGGTGGAAAGCCCCTTGAAGGCACTAATCGACGACATGCGCATACTTGGATTAGCCTTACGCTGGCTCCATACATACCACGCAATGAGCGGTATGAACAGCAGGAATAGCCATAAGTAGCCTGGGTGTGCTAAGTTCATCATTTCTTGCCCTCCTTATTGTTGGTTTTTGAAGTCTTATTATTGTCGGTCACAGGCTGTGGCTTTGTGGCGTTCACAAAGTTGACGGCACGCTGGAATGAGCGTTCGTTGTCGTCGGCGAGAGGACGCTGACTGGCGAATTTCACAAAGTCGGCAACGGCAAGGATTTCACTCAACTGGTCGTTGACGAGTTGGGTTTCGCTGTTGTGCTTCAGCGCGTCGATAATCTCGCTTGAAGTCATTTCCACGGCATTTACGCCGAATCGGCGGTCGATGTATTCACGCAGAATGTCGGTCAAGCCTGTGTAATAGTCCTTTTCGCGTCCGTTTTGCCACAGTTGCATACCCTTGAGCATGTGCAGGCGTTCCACCGCCTCTTCGTAAGGCGGGAGTCGCTTCTTCACTCGCTTCAGTGGGTTCTTGCCCTTGCGCCACCATTTGAAGTAGGCGAAAAGCAGAGCCACGGCTGCCAAAATCAGCACCCACACCCACCAGAGGCTCACCACCCAGTTGGGCACATAGTCGAGCAGTTTGCGTATGGGCTCGAAAACTGGCGCGAAATCCTTGATGTTGCCATTTGGGTCCACCTTCACGGGGCTTACCTTGATGACCAAAGGGATGTCGCATCGAATGGTGTCGGGCTCAATCACAAGGGCAGGGTTGAGGTGCCATTCGCCCGAATCGAATGCTTGAACGATGTAGGTGGCATTGATTTGAATGCGGTTGTTGCCCAAGTCGATGGTGTCGCACGCAATGATGTCGCCAAGTTCCACCACGCTGCTGACCGAGTCTTTCACCTCCAGTCCAGCCATAGCCACCACATTCTTGGGCTGCACGATTTCCAGCCTCATGCTGGTGGTGTCGCCCATCACGATGTGGCGATTGGTGAGCTCTGCCTTGGAAATGAGCGCATTCTCGTTTTTTGCTTTCATTCCGAATGGAAAGAGCAAACACGCCAGGCATATATATGTTATGAATCTACTGTTCATCAGTTGTTGCTTTCTATATCTCTATCAGAAAAAATGCGTTGGGGAAATAGGCGTTCAGCGAGCCACACCTCTGCGCTTGAACAGCGCAAGCAGTGCTTTCGTGTAGTCTTCATCGGTGGCAATCGACGCTAAATCCACACGGCTGTGCTGGAGTTTTTCGCTCATTTTCAGTTGGCGCTGGTACCACCATCGCTGATAGGTTTCGCGCACCTTCTTCGAGCTGGTGTTGATCCATCGCTCCTCCCCGGTCTCGGCATCGTAAACACGCATCAGCCCCACGTCGGGCAGTTGCATCTCACGCTTGTCGTACACCTGCACGGCAATGAGGTCGTGCTTATTGTTGGCAATGGAAAGAGCCTTGCTGTAATCGCCCTCATCGATGAAGTCGCTCACAAGGAAAGAGGTGCAGCGTTTTTTGATACCGCTGGTGAGAAATTCGAGAGCGCAATTCACATCAGTACCCTTGTTTTCGGGTTTGAAGTCGAGCAGGGTGCTAATCACGAGCAAAATGTGCTTTCGTCCCTTTTTGGGGGGAATGAACTTCTCGATTTTGTCGCTAAACAGAATCACGCCCACCTTATCGTTGTTTTCGATGGCGGAGAAAGCGAGTGTGGCGGCTATTTCTGCCATCATGTCGCGCTTCGTTTCGCCCACAGCACCGAAATCCTTGCTGCCCGACACGTCCACGAGCAGCATCACGGTGAGTTCGCGCTCCTCCTCATACACCTTGATGTAGGGGTGGTTTTGGCGTGCGGTCACATTCCAGTCGATGTCGCGCACATCGTCGCCGTATTGGTATTCACGCACCTCGCTAAAGGTCATACCACGCCCCTTGAAGGCGGAGTGATATTCTCCAGCGAAAATGTTTTGCGACAGGCCTTTCGCCTTGATTTCTATTTTTCTGACTTTCTTTAATAATTCACTCTTGTCCATCATGCACCTTTCTGTAATGGTTGGATGAATGTGGGAGGCATAGCCTTATGGATTAGGGCACAGCCACCTTGTCGAGGATTTGGCTAATCACCTCATCGGCTCCGATGTTGTTGGCCTCGGCTTCGTACGACAGGCCGATACGGTGACGCATCACATCGTGGCACACGGCGCGCACATCTTCAGGAATCACATAGCCACGGCCACGCAGGAATGCGTAAGCGCGTGCAGCGAGTGCCATGCTGATGCTTGCACGAGGTGAGGCACCAAATGAAATGATGCTCTTCAACTCGTTTAATCCGTAGTCGGAAGGGTAGCGGGTGGCAAACACGATATCTACGATGTAGCGTTCGATTTTCTCGTCGATGTAGATTTTGTTCACGATGTCGCGCACTTCCACAATGTCGCGTGGAGTGATGAGAGGCTGAACATTCTGCTTGGTTGGAGCGATATTCATGCGTATGATTTGCTTTTCCTCATCTTTGTTGGGGTAGCCAATCACCACCTTCATCAAGAAACGGTCGACCTGTGCCTCAGGCAGAGGGTAGGTGCCTTCCTGCTCGATAGGGTTTTGGGTAGCCATCACCAAGAATGGGTCGTCGAGTTTGAAGGTGCGGTCGCCGATGGTCACTTGGCGCTCCTGCATGGCTTCGAGCAGCGCACTCTGCACCTTGGCTGGCGCACGGTTGATTTCATCTGCCAAAACGAAGTTGGCGAACACCGGACCTTGCTTCACCTCGAATTTCTCCTTTTGCACGCTATACACCATGGTGCCCACCACATCGGCAGGGAGAAGGTCGGGGGTGAACTGGATACGGCTATATTTAGCATCGATGATTGATGCGAGGGTCTTGATGGCAAGTGTCTTAGCCAAACCAGGCACACCTTCGAGCAGGATATGACCATTAGCCAAAAGGGCAATCAACAGCGAATCCACAAGGTGCTTCTGACCCACGATTGTTTGGTCCATACCCTGAATGATTGCGTCGATGAAATTGCGTTTGCTTGCAATCAAGTCGTTTAATTCTCTAATGTTTACAGAATCTGCCATAGTTGCAAATAGTTTATTTTTTTCTGTTGTTGTACTTCAGTTTTAACCCAAATCGGTTATTAGGGGCCTAATGACCGATTTGGGTTTTAATCATTGCAAAATTATCACTTTGGCACGAAAAGTGGCGCAAAAATGTAGTTAATTTATACAACATTAAGTTAGAAATGTTAAAAGATTTCTGAATTCTGGGCGTTTCGTGTTGCTTCGCCAATTTGTAAACGACTGATATAGTTTGGTTTAAACAAAAAAGTGCAAACCCTGTGGGGCTTACACTTATGTTTTTTTTATTTGGTTGCCAAACTTTCTGCATAGTTGCGCCAACGCTGAATCAGTTCGGTCATGTCGGCAGGGATTTCGCTGTCGAAGTCCATTTGCTGATTGGTGACGGGGTGCACGAAACCGAGCGTCTTGGCGTGAAGCGCTTGGCGTGGACACACCTCAAAGCAGTGGTGAATGAACTGTGCGTAGTGGCTCGATGTGTTGCCTCGCAGCACTTTGTCGCCGCCGTAGCGGGCATCGTTGAAAAGCGGGTGACCGATATGCTTCATGTGCACACGAATCTGGTGGGTGCGGCCCGTTTCGAGTTGGCATCGCACCACAGCCACATGCGCGAGGTTTTCGAGCGTATGGTAGTGGGTGACGGCGTGCTTGCCGTGCTCACCATCGGGGAACACGCACATTTGCAGACGGTCGCGGAGGCTGCGTCCCACATGTCCGGTGATAGTACCGTCCATCTCCTTCATCGTACCCCACACCACAGCCACATACTGTCGCTTGGTGGTTTTGTTGAAAAACTGCTTGCCGAGCGAGGTCTTGGCGTTGGGCGTTTTGGCCACCACCAGCAGCCCGGAGGTGTCTTTATCGATGCGGTGAACGAGTCCCATTCGTGGGTCGGTCACATCGTAATCTGGATTGTCCTTGAAGTGCCATGCCAGGGCGTTGACCAGCGTGCCATCGTAATTGCCGTGGCCTGGGTGCACGCACATGCCGGCAGGCTTGTTCACCACCAGCAAGGCATCGTCTTCATACACGATGTCGATGGGGATGTCTTGTGCTATAATCTCATTTTCGTAGCGTGGGCGGTCCATCACCACGGTGATGATTTCGCCGGGGTGCACGCGGTAGTTCGACTTCACGGGCTTGCCGTTCACGCGAATACACTGCGCTTCGGCTGCGTTTTGAATACGGTTTCTCGAAGTGCCTTTGATGCGCTCCACAAGGTATTTGTCGATACGCAAAAGCACTTGCCCTTTTTCTACCTCAAAGCGGTAGTGTTCCCAGTAGTCTGTGCCATTTTCGCTGAAATCGGGGTCGCTGAAATCTTGCTGGATTTCGGAATGGCAACTGATGTCAAAATCTTCTATATCGGTAAATTCTTCTGCCATATTATCGTTTAGAGCGTGGAACAAGATGTGTGTTGCCGAGCGAGTCGGTGATGATTTGGAATTCTCCACTCTTAATCTTCTGCTTGATGAGGGAGTCGCGCTGTGAGCCCAGAGGGTCGAATTCAATGGCATCAACAGATCCGTCGCCAATCGAAACCACAATCTTGGAGTTGAGGGCGGCTTTAGTGCCACCTTCCACGGAGCGTCCATTCACTCTCACCTCAATAATCAAGCCCTGCATTTCGCTCGGCACGGTGTCGGTGGTCACATGTCGGAAACCGAGCGTTTTGAGCGTGGTCACACCATCGGTGCCTGCCATGTCGGTAATATCTTTAGGAATTTCCACTTGTGGAGGATAGAGGCAGTTCATTGTCAGTAATATAGGACGTGCGAACTTCACCGACGAACCAGCATTTGGACTTTGGTCGGTGACCACGCCAG
>SAMEA3663083__coassemble_1191_pt1 | contig 9818 bp, 8 predicted proteins | sample SAMEA3663083__metabat2_low_PE_014 | metagenome-assembled genome bin SAMEA3663083 (sample SAMEA3663083) | pig gut metagenome | biome: pig gut; feature: pig-associated habitat; material: faeces | place: France | collected 2012
CCAAGTCAACCCCTATCAGGGATAAGTTTAACCGAGTCAACTCCCATCAGGGATAGCACCCAAAACGGTCAACCAAAATCAGGATAGTACAACCTCTTTTCAAGAAATCATGTTGTCATCAGGGGTTTTTCGCCGTGAAACGGCGAGCGGTTTTTATCCTTGGGGCAAAGTGGATAGCCCTCGTAAGAGGGTGGCGGAGGGATTGTGTGGTTGGCGGCATGGAAACTCGTTTCCAATGACGCAAAACGCACAGTCGCACCGCCAAATGCGAAGCATTCCACGTTGCTCCAAGGCTGTTTTTTAGGTTTTTGTTTTTGATTCCATTCACGATTCGGCAACATTGCATAATCTATTCCCCAGAAATATTCCACTGAGCCGATATAACTAAAAACTCCGTGAGGTCACAAAACGATAATTGAGGTTTGCGGAGGGTAATGGGTGCGGATTTGAGGTTTTTTTGCTATATTTGCATCAGTATTTCCTCAAAACAGACATCTTTTGTCATCGTAAGCTTATGAGAAAGAACGTAAATCCACAAGCCGGTATCGCTGTGATCGACATCAACGATGTTCCCGAACTTTACAGCGGCATTAAATACTTCGACGGCGACATTGCGTTTGCCGATAAAATTTCCACAATCCCCAACCTTACCGATGTGTTTAAGGTCACTTTTGTGGCTGTGGTTTTCTGTTTGCGAGGAAATTTGAGAATCAAGCTCAATAATGTGGAGCACGTTGTGAATGAGCGCGAGGCTCTTTATATCGGTGCCAATACGGTGGTGAGCGACGTGGAGCACGAAGACGATTTCGACTGCAAAATAGTGGTGGTAGCCAACACGATGAGTATGAATTTTATCAACAAGAGCATTGTGGAGGCCGTGATGCTGATTGGCTCAAATCCTGTGGTGAAGTTCACGCAACACGAGAGCGAGTTGATGCTGAAGTACTACGAGCTGGCAATGTTTAAGATTGAGCACCCGCAAATCAACTACAGCCGCGAAACGCTGATGGGCATTCTCAAGAGTTTTGCCCTCGACCTGCTCTCGTGCGTGAGCAAGCACTTCACCGAGAGCGATAGCAGTATGCTGCGTCAGGGCGATAAGTTGTTCCACAAATTCCTGCTGCTTTTGGCAAGCAACGAAACCAACGAGCGTAGTGTGCAATTTTTTGCCGACAAACTGTTTGTGTCGCCAAAATACCTCACCAGCATCTGCAACGAGAAGTGCGGCAGCACCGCCAGCGACCTCATTGCCCGAAGCATTGTGAGCCGCATACAGCAGCTGCTCCAGTACAGCAACAAGAGCATCAAGGAAATAGCCGCCGAAATGAACTTCGACAACCTGTCGTTTTTCGGTAAATACGTAAAAAAGCACCTCGGCGACTCCCCAAACAATTTCCGCAAGAAAAACGCCTACGGCAAATAATCCCCTCTCCACCCAGTGAATATCCTATTGAGCCATGGTATCTTCATGTGACTGTGGCTTTTTTATGGGCAAAAATGGCTTTCTTGCGTAATAAATTCATCCGAAAGGAGTGATTTCCCAAATTGTTTTTTACATTTGCCATATGTCATTAACTAATAGCATAATGGCTTACGTGACCAACGCCAAGGGCGAGGTCATCTACACTGGGCGCACGCTCAGAGGCACTCAATCTGGTGTGAAAGATGTGCAAAACACCGCCACCATGGTGGGGGAAGAGTATTATAACGTGAACGGCATAAAGCTCACTACACCCACAAGCGGCATTATCATCAAACTGACACGCTACAGCGACGGCTCAACAAAAGCCACAAAATTCCTCAATTGATAGTATCTTCGCCTTCGGCCTGTGTACTACGCGTTGATACATTGTTTTTTGCATTGATACATGCCAAAGGCATGTCCCTACGTTATGATGCTGCCCCCCCTCGTCGGACTTTTCGGACCTATCGGACTTTTCGGACTTTTCGGACAACCAGCTCGTTGACTTGTTGACTCACAGCCTCGTTGTCTCGTTGTCTCGTTGACTTCAAAAAATGCCCCGGTGGCAGGTGTGTGTGGGTCTGCTTGCCGGGGCGGAGATATACTAATTCAAAAAATCAATCCATTGATGCGACATTCGTTAGAATGTGAATTGCACGCGTGCTTGCACTTGGTGGAAGTTGCTGTCGCCAGGGAGCGCGTCTTTGTCCAAGTTGCTGTAGGTGTAGTGGAGCATCACTTGCGCATATTTGTTGAATGCGTAGTTCACGCCCAATGTGGCAGAAATGATGCGGCCACCGCCCACCGATGCTGATTCGTAAGGCTTGCTTTCGTCGTAGCCGTCGGGGAAGTATTTTCCGCTCTCTGCCGAGTAGTGCTCGCCAGATGCGATGTCATTCAGGTTGGTGATACTTACACGGCCCACCACTTCAAGCGACTTGTCCTTCATACCGCCGAGCACAGCGTCGTGCATGTCGTATTTGTAGTTGCCACCGAAAATCTTGTAGCCGGCCTCAAGGTATGCGCCGTTGAAGTGGTTGGTGCGCAGAGGGTTGGCTGCCAGCCAAGCATCGTAGGAGCCCCAAGTGTCTTCGCCTTTTTCTCGTGCTGCGTCATACACCTTTTGGGAATCGCGCTTCTTGGTCACGATTTTGTGGCGGTATTCGCCACGCACGAAGTAATTGGCGCCAAACCATAGTGCTTCGCCGCCGAAGTCTATCACACTGTGCGCCCAAGGGAGGTTGCAGTTCACAAACGCTTTGTTGTCGTCGACGTAGGTTTCCAGTGCTTGCGAGAGAATGAGGTGCTTTTTGGTGTAGGTTGAGTTGCCGCTGGCGTATTCCTCACCACCACCGAGGTGGGCATAGCGCGCGCTTGCGCCCACATGGCCACCGCCACTCTTGTCGATATGGCGATAAATCCATCGGCCAGATGCCGACAGGCCATTGTAGTCGGCATCAATCTTATTGTATTGGTTTTCGGTGAACACACCTTGATAGAGAAACACATTAGATGCCGAATACTTGTACGACACGCCAAGTTCACGGCCCAAACCCAATGTTTCGGCGCTACCAGGGCGTGAAATGAAGTGGCAGCCACCCAACGAGGTTTGGCGCGACATTGATCCGGCAGGGTCGCCATAGTAGCCCACCTTCACAGCGTGGCTCGCTTGTGTGGCATCACGCTTGGAATATTCAAGGAAGATGTTTTTTTGCGAAAACTTTCCTGCGCCAAAACCGAAGTCGGCATAGAAATACCAGTTTTCGCCATATTTCATCGATGTACGAATGCGCGCATCGGCGATTGATGCGCCGCTGTTGAGTGGTGTGGCTTCGGTGTCGAACACAGCCGCATCTGCCATAAAGCGTGCGCCTACGGTGAAGTTCACCTTGTTTTCATTGTTGGAGATTTTCAATGTTGGGTCAACGTCGAAGTCCTGCGCGAATGCTGCGAATGATGATGCAGCCACAGCAGCTGCTAATATATATTTCTTCATAGTGTCTTGATAATTGTGTTTTGGAAATGGGGATAGTGTTTGTTGCAGGGCGATTGGGTCTGAAATACAGATTAAATCGGTCTGCGTTGAGATTTTTTGTATGTTGGTTTTGGTCGGCATTTTGCTGAGGTGGCAAAAAAAGTTGTTGATACAAAAAATATATACTTGAATTTTGTTAATCTTTTGTGGAATTAATAAATCACCACTAAAAGGTGAGCCTCTGAGTTATTTGGTTGTCTAATATTGGGAGTGCAACAAAGCCGATTCACATCGGTTAATCTGTTTTTTCAGAGGCTCCACAATTAGGTGTCATTTAATAATCCAGTGCAAAGGTATATATTTGGTTTCGGTTTTGCAAGTTTTTACTTTCAAAACGAAACTTTTTTCTCAAAAAAGTGGTTTTTGAGGGATTTTTCTTCCCTTTTTGGCGTTGACAGCGTGAATTTGGCGGGTGTAACTTTGCGCTAAAAAAGCCATGAAGTATTTCACACTACACGAACTTACCCGCTCTGCCACAGCCGAATTGCGTGGCATCAACAACACCCCTTCGCAAGAAGCAGTCGCCAACCTTCACCTGCTGGTGGAGCATATTCTCGACCCGCTGCGCGAGGCGTGGGGCAAACCTATCAAGGTGAACAGCGGATTCCGTTGCCCTCGGCTCAATAAGGAGGTGGGCGGCTCACCATCGAGCCAGCACATGAAGGGCGAGGCTGCCGATATCACCGTGGGCAACCGTGCCGACAATCGCCGCCTCTACCATTTGCTCACCACCTTGCATCTGCCAGTGGACCAAGCCATCAATGAGCGAGATTTTGCGTGGATTCACCTCTCTTACGGGCCACGCCATCGCCGCCAGTATTTTGCAATCCGATAAAATCAACATTCACACACCATGACCAACAACACTGCTATTCTGAAAGCGGCATTCACTGCTTGGAGTGCCGCTTCCGCGCTCCGCAAACGCCGGTTGCGCAACAAGCGATTCACCTACGGCGACCAATGGTCGGACCCTGCCGTTGATGCCGACGGCACCGCCACCACCGAGGAAGCCATCATCTACAAGAAATATGGCACCGCGCCCATCACCAACAATATGCTCCGCCAGATGGTGAAAACCATAGTGGGCAGATTTCGCGCCGAGCACCTGAGCCGCACTCGCGAGCCGTCGGCGATGAAAAACATTGCCGAGAGCAATGCCCTCGACGAACTCGACAGCCGCGCATTGGAGGAATTTCTGATTTCGGGCTGCTGCATTCAGCGTGTGGAGGAAACGGAAAACTTGGGGAAGAAGGAAACGGTGGTGAGCAATGTGAACTTGTCGCATTTTTTTATCAACCACACCATCGACCCGCTGAGCCGCGACTGCGAAATCGTGGGGCAGATTCACGATTTGAGTGTGGCGGAACTGATTAAGCGTGTGGCGGCTGGCAACAAGAAGAAAGCGGCGTGGGTGCGAAGGCTTTACAGCGACTCGCCCGACGACCGCACGCTCCAGTTCTGCACCGCCATTGGCGCCGATTCGCAAAGCGGCACCGACTTTTGGTTTACGCACACCAACAAATGCCGCGCCATAGAGGTGTGGACGCTCGAAAGTCAGGAAGTACTGCTCTGTCACGACCAAGCCACCGCCAAAGTGTTTGTGGTGCCGGTGTCGCAGGAGAAGAAAATCAAAGCCGACCCGCTGATTTCCTACCGCTGGGACATTGCCACTATGTGGCGGTGCCGATGGTTCACCCCGATGGGCGACTTGCTTGCCACCTTCGATTCGTCTGCCAAGCATCGCCAGCACCCCTTTGTGGTGAAGTTCTATCCGCTCACCGATGGCGAGGTGCATGGGTTTATTGAAGATGTGATTGACCAGCAGAAGTATATCAACAGGCTCACCACTATCGTCGACCGCATTTTGAGCAACAGCGCAAAGGGTGTGCTGCTCTATCCCGAATCAGCCAAACCCAACTCGCTGAACTGGAACACGATTTTGCGCATTTGGAACGAAACTGGCGGCGTGCTGCCCTACAACCCCGATGAGGGTATGGCGAAACCCGAACAGGTGAGCCACGACAACACCAACATCGGCATCTTTGAGATGATCAATCTGCAAATGAAAATGATGGAGAATGTGTCGGGCATCACTGCCACGCTGCAAGGGCAGAATGTGAACACATCGGGCAGCGCATCGCTCTACCAAACCCAAGCCGCCAACTCCAGCATCGCCCTCTACGACATTTTCGACACCTTCAACAACTTCCGCCACCTCCGCACCCAAAAAGCCCTGGCAATCTAAAGAAATTAGAAGTTAGAGGTTAGAAATTAGAAGTTAGAGGTTAGAAATTAGATAATTAGAGGTTAGAAATTAGATAATTAGAGGTTAGATAGTTAGAGGTTATGAGAAATGAGTTCGGAGCACTCCGAGTGCTCTGCGTGCTCCGAGTGCTCCGATGAGCCAGTTAATTCTCCTAACCTCTAATTTTTCTTAAATTTCAGAGAGGATTTTTCTGGGGTTACGGTTAGTTCCACGGGGCAGCCTTCTATCATGGGGGTGTTCCATGACTCGTCGTGGCTGGTAGGGAAGTCGTAGCAGATGGGGATTTGATACTCGTCGAGGAATTCGTGGAGCATCTGATCCATGCTTTCATAGCCTGAAAGGCTGGTCACTTCGGTGAAGCGCCCCACGATGATGCCTTTCACGTGGTCGAGCGTGCCTTTCAACTTCATCTGAAACAGCAAACTTGCCACACGGTTCACGCTCTCGCTCACATCTTCGAAGAAAAGCACCACATCTTTGTCCTTCACAAAGTCGCGGTCGAGGAAGTCGTAGTCAGCCGAGCCACTCACTTGGGTGAAAACGCTCAAGTTGCCGCCAATCAATATGCCTTTCGCCTTGCCGGTGTGGTTGTAGGCATGGGCCGGGGCTTCCACATTTGGCATCTCCTTGCCAAAGAGCAGTTTGCGTAAACGCTCGCTGTATTCGTCGGTACCGCCGGTCTTTGCCAATCGGCCGCACATACTGCCGTGAATGCTCATGTGTCCAGCCTTCACCATGGCACTGTGCAGGGCGGTGATGTCGCTGTAGCCCACAAGCCATTTGTTGTACTTCTTCAGCGTGTCGAGCGGCACATTATATAGAATTTGCGCCGAGCCATATCCGCCACGCGAGCAGATGATGGCTTTGACGGATTTGTCGCGGAGCACCCACATCAAGTCGGCCTCACGCTCTGCGGCGGTGCCTGCCCAACCATGGTAGCGGTTAGTCACATATTTGCCCCTCACAGGGTTCAACCCCCACCCTTTCAGCACCTCCATCGCCTTGATTACCGATGAGTCGCTGGGCGTGCTGCCGGGCGAGAGGATAGCCACTTTGTCGCCAGGCTTCAGCGAAGCCGGCATCACAATACCATATTTGGCTTTGGCTTGCACCAAAACCGACGTTGCCAACATGAGCAACAGCAAGATTTTCTTCATCACTTTCAATCGTTTGTTTTTGTTCTTTTGCAAAATTACTAAAAATCGGGAGTAATCGTGGCTTCGTCTTTATTGAATTTGGATAAAATTTTATAACTTTGTGTTTCGTAACATTTTACAAAGCATCCTCCAAGCACAACGAATAAAATGAAAAAGCAGACTCTTCTTCGCCTTACATTACTCGTGTTAGTTATCCTTACAGCCGCGCCACATGCCGATGCAGGCAGGTGCTTGCGATGCGGCGGCAAAGGCATTGTGTATTTCCAGCGTGGTGGTACAGGCACTTATGGCCACAACAAGAGCAAGCGTCAATGCCCCATTTGCCACCAGATGGTGCCATCGGGCGTGTCGCACTCCGACCGCTGCCCCGACTGTAACGGCACTGGGCAAATTCAGTCGCGCTCAAGCCGAAGTTCGTCAAGCTCACGCAGCTCATCGTCAAGTTCGTCAAGCGGCAACTATCAGCAGTATGATGGCGGATTCACGCCAGAGCAACAGCTCGCCCTCGACATGATGGATGCCCGCATGAGAGGCTATAATGGGATGGTGAACGAAAACCACAGCTATGGCAGAGCCATTCGTTACGACCCCACATTGCACACTCCCATCGGCTTCTTGACCGATGCCATACAAAAAGCGAATGAGGCCCGAATCGCCGCATTCTCTCGCAATGGTATAGGCTTGGTGATTATGGGCGACAACGGCTATTATTACCACCAACTGCCTCAAGGTATGCTCGACGTCATACTTGATGTGAACAAGAAGGAAGGCAGGATTATCGACATCAACATCACACAGTTTGGAAAATGTTGGAGTGTGATTAGTAGGGTTAACAACAAGCTTATATGGAATGCTCTTGCCTCGGACGACATCTACAACAAACTCCACGCCCTTAACAGCCAAGGCAAAGACATCATCTCGTTGGCAATGGATGAATACTCTAACTATGTGATAGTATGCGACGACGGCACCACCGAATGTTCACCAGAGTTTGAAGCCACTGTGCGCCAAGCGAAAAACAAATTCGGCAAGATACTCAGCGCCTGCGTCACCAATCTGGGCGGCTGCGTGCTTTGCTGCGACCGTGGCGTGTATTTCAAATCCATTCCAAGCAGCGCGGCCGACATCCTGAAAAAAGTGGACTACATCCCCCGCTACGTAAAAGTCACAAGCTACGGCCGTTACTTCATCTCCGACGGCAACACCCGCTCCTACTACTGGTTCTAATGGTTCAGTGGATAAATACTGGGGGGCTGAAACAAAAACATAAAAAACAGCCTTTTGCCGATGCCAGTGCTTCGCACTTGTCGTTAGTGCTGTGGCATGTCTGATTTCAAGCTGGGGCTTGAATCAGCCACACCACACCCCTAACGCCGCCCTCTTACGAGGTCGGTGGCATCGCCAAAAGGATAAAAACCGCTCGCCTTCGGCGAAAAACCACTATTTAGAAATTAGATTAACCGAAAGCACGAATAAAAATCGCATCATAACGTAGGAACATGCCTTTGGCATGTTTCGCTGCAATCGACACATGTTTTAACGCCTTGGAAACATGCCAAAGGCATGTCCCTACGCTATGGCGTTATCGTTTTGGGAGATTTAACATAGCCTCCTAACAATAAATCACAATTTTTCAGGGGTTTTTCGCCGTGAAACGGCGAGCGGTTTTTATCCTTGGGGCAATGTGGTGAGCCCTCGTAAGAGGGTGGCGGAGGGATTGTGTGGTTGGCGGCATGGAAACTCGTTTCCAATGACGCAAAGCGCACAGTCGCACCGCCAAATGCGAAGCATTCCACTTTGCTCCAAGGCTGTTTTTTATGTTTTTGTTTTTGATTCCATTCACGATTCGGCAACAATGCAGAATCTATCCCCAGGACTTTTCCACTGAACATTTATTTCTTTGTGTCAATAGGGTGGAGAGAAATTGAGTAGAGGTGGGGGGTATAGTGCTGCAGGAATCCCTTTTCACAAAGTGGTTCCTGCATTTCATTTTAGAGTATGAGAAAATTTACTTTTTATGGTGTTGTTGTTTTGCTTACTGTATATGTTGCTATTTGTTTTTTGTTTGATGCAAATATAATTACATTTTTTGTATTTCCAAAATAAAATCGCCATTTTTCTTGAAAAAATATGAAAAAACTTTCATTTTAACATTTTGGGCTTTGCTGAAGTGCGCTCATCGGTTTGTGGATGTGGGTTGTTGGGTGTGGCTGTTGGGTGGGTGTGAATATGGTGTGGGGGCGAAATATAGATGGCAGGTGGTGGTGGGTGCTTGAGGTTTGTGGAAAAATGTGTATCTTTGTTGGTTAAATTTATGATTTGTTGGTAAAAACGAATATTAGGTGATGAAATTGCGTAATCTCATATATATACTTTTGCTTGGCATGGCCGCTATGCTGTGGTCGTGTGCCAATATTGGCTCTCCTTCTGGCGGTCCGCGCGACTATACCCCTCCTGTGGTGCTGAAATCAAATCCTGCGCCACGCTCGGTGAACTTCAAGGGCAAGAAGGTGACCATTCAATTCGATGAAATTGTGGCGATTAAAGACCAGCAGAAGAAGGTGGTGATTTCGCCAGCGCAGAAAGAGCCAGCCACGATTCGTTCGCTTGGCCGCACCGTGGAGGTGATTTTCAACGAAGATTTGATTCCCAACACCACCTACACCATTGACTTCAGCGACGCCATTGAGGACAACAACGAGGGCAACCGCCTGGACGGCTACTGCTTCTCGTTCGCCACAGGCGAGAGTATCGACACGATGAGCGTGTCGGGCATGGTGCTCCGTGCGTGCGACCTTGAGCCGATGCAGCACGTGATGGTGGGCTTACACAGCAATCTTGATGACAGTGCCTTCACCAAACAGCAGTTTGAACGCATTTCGCGCACCAACGACAAGG
>SAMEA3663083__coassemble_1730_pt1 | contig 7533 bp, 5 predicted proteins | sample SAMEA3663083__metabat2_low_PE_014 | metagenome-assembled genome bin SAMEA3663083 (sample SAMEA3663083) | pig gut metagenome | biome: pig gut; feature: pig-associated habitat; material: faeces | place: France | collected 2012
GATTTATATCGAAGTCGTTTTATTATTTACTTTCTGTTGGCTTCAATTTATTTGGCTTTACGTTCGCTACGTTGGATCAATGCGTAAGCGGTAGGAGCTGCCACGAAGAGTGATGCGCAAGTACCGAATACCACACCGAGAATCATTGCGAAGTTGAATGCACGAATTGATTCACCACCGAACAAGAAGATAACCACGAGCACGAGCAATGTACTGAGTGAGGTCATCATTGTACGGCTCAATGTGCTATTCAACGCATTGTTGAATGTAATCTTCAAATCCTGTTTTGGGAAGAGTTGACGATATTCACGCACACGGTCGAATACCACCACGGTATCGTTGATTTGGTAACCGATTACGGTAAGGATTGCCGCAATGAAGGTTTGGTCAACTTCCATAGAGAATGGGAGCAAGCCGTGGAGAGTGAAGAAACCGATTACGATGAACGAGGTGAGAGCCACAGCCGAAACAGCACCGAGTGAGAACGCCCAGTTGCGGAAACGCAACAAGATGTAGAGTGCCATTGCGACGAGTGACCAGAACACAGCCCAAACAGCTTCGCGGGTCATATCATCAGCGATAGAAGGACCTACAGCATCCACAGACACGATACCGAGTTTGCTGGCATCACCTTCTGTGCCGGTGTTGTTGCTGAATTGTGCTTCAGTCAAGTTGCCGAGGTATGGTTTGAATACCTTGAAGAGCATACCTTGAATTTCTTCATCCACCTTAGCAGTGTTTTCTTTCACCTTGTAGTTGGTAGAAACACGCACGGTTTGGTCGTTATCGATAGTGATTACAGAAGAAGTGACATCGCCACCAAATTCTGCCTTCACGAGCTTATCGAGTTCGTTGGCATTAACAGCCTTTTCAAACTTCACGATATAGTTACGACCACCAGAGAAGTCGATACCGAGGTTCAATGGACGGATAAAGAACATTGCGATGATAACTGCTGCAACCACGAGAACCACAACTGAAGTTTTGCCACGCTTGCTCACGAAGTCGAACTTGGTGTTTTGCAAGAAGTTCTTCACCATGTTGGTGGTGAATGTCATTGTGCCAAAACCGAATCGGTTTTTGTTCAAGAAGTTTTCGAGCACGAGGCGTGTTACAAACACGGCTGTGAAGAATGAACAGCAGATACCCACGATGAGGGTGATAGCGAAGCCGTGTACTGGACCAGTACATTGAGCAGCCAAGATAGCACCAGTGATGATAGAAGTGAGGTTACCATCGAAGATTGCAGAGAATGCGTTCTTGTAACCGTCGGCAACAGCAGCCTTCAAGTTCTTACCATTGCGGAGCTCTTCCTTACAACGCTCGAAGATAAGCACGTTGGCATCCACAGCCATACCGAGAGTAAGCACGATACCGGCGATACCAGGAAGGGTGAGCACTGTCTGGAACGATGCAAGCACACCTACAATGAAGAAGAGGTTGAGAATCAAGCCGAGGTTGGCGATGTTACCAGCCTTCACGCCGTAAACCATCATCATCAGAGCCATCAAGAGAACGAGAGCGATAACGAATGATACCACACCACTCTTGATTGATTCCTCACCGAGTGATGGACCAATCACACGTTCGCTGATGATGTTAGGACGTGCCACCATCTTACCTGATTTGAGCACGTTTGCCAAGTCGGTAGCCTCTTCCACTGAAAAGTTACCAGTGATTTCGGTGTCGCCACCGTCGATTTGTTGGTTCACGTTTGGATAAGAGTAAACCACGTCGTCGAGCACAACAGCCACTTGACGGCCAATGTTAGCGCCGGTGAGGCGTGACCATTGGCGAGCGCCCTCGTCGTTCATCTTCATGGTCACAGCTTGACCCTTGAGTTGTTCGAAACGAGTGTCAGCATCTACCACCACGTCGCCAGTCATTGAAGGACGGCCGTTCACAGTCTTCAACGCAATGAGAGCCACATAGCCATTGTCCTGTGCCTTTACGTCCCAGCAGAGCTTGAGGTCGTTGCGAATCACACCGTAGCGTGCGATAGCTTCGTCGATAGCAGCTTTGTCTTTTTCCTTAGCATAACCTACCACGCAGCCATTGCCAGTGATTTGGAGAGCCTTGGTGATGTCGAAATCGCCAGCAGCCACTTTCTTAGCTTCTGCCACCTTAGGTTCTGCTTCTTTCTTAGCAGAGTCGGCAGCGGCTTGAGCGTTTGCAGAGTCGGCAGCGGCAGCCTTTGGTTCCTCAGTTTTCTTGCCAGAAGCGGCAGCCATAAACTTTTGGAAGTCGTTAGCGATTTCGCTGTATTTGTAAGTTTGATAGAATTCGAGGTTTGCAGTTTGTTGGAGCATCTTCTTCACACGCTCGCGGTCCTTCACACCTGGAAGTTCAACGAGAATGCGGTTGCTGTTGGCAAGCTCTTGGAAGTTAGGTTGAGTGATACCCATCTTTTGAATACGGGTAGCGAGCACGTTGAGCGTGTTCTTCACCTGAGCCTTCACTTCAGCCTTGAGGACGTTTTCAACCTCATTGTCTGACATTGAAGGATTTTCCTTAATCTTAGCCACCTTTTCACCGAAGATAGATTGCCAGTTGCTACCGCCGTTGCTCTTGAATGCTTCGCAGAATGCGTGCACTGGGTCCTTGCTACCTTTTGATGCTTCAATAGCCTTTTTAAACTTCTCAGTTTCGTTCTTGTCTGACAATTCAACGAGGATGTCGGGAACTGAGAGTTCGAGAGTGGCAGTCATACCACCCTTCAAGTCGAGGCCGAGACCGAGTTGCTTTTCGCGAACGTCTTGCAATGTGTAGTAGCCCAGCCAAACCTTCTCTTTTGAAAGAGAGTCAATATAACCGTTGTAGGCATCATTGTACTTCTTGTCGCTGTGGTCAATCTTGCCAGCCACCTTAACGGCTGCCTCCACTGCCTTGTCTTCGTAGTGGTTAGCCACGAAAGTAAACGACATGTAGAACAAGCAAATCAATACCAAGAAACCGGTTATAACTTTAATAAAACCTTTAGTTTGCATGTGTAAAATTTGTTATTATTTTGTTTGTTGTTTTATTTACACCAAAAAACGCTCCCGTCCAATTAGGAGAGAGTTTACAGACTGCAAATATACAACAAAAACTTGGAGTTGAAAACAAATTGCTCCCGAAATTCACCTAAAAACATTTTTCTACCCTTTTCATGCGCCACGATAGCCCCTTTCTCGCTCTCAATCAAAGCAATTATCACCATTCGCCGCCTTCGGATTTCGCTTGCACAAATGTGCGAAATGCACTAACTTTGCTCCATCCAAAAAACCGTAGTGAAATGAACGAAAAAATGAAAATCGTGGTGCTCGACGGCTTTGCCGGCAATCCTGGCGACCTGAGTTGGGCACCGCTCGAAGCATTGGGCCAATGCACTGTGTACGACCGCACTGCACCCCAGCAAGTGATAGCACGCGCTGCCGACGCGCAAATCATCCTCACCAACAAGGTGGTGATGAGCCGCGACGTGATTGAAGCGCTCCCCCACCTCAAATATATCGGTGTGATAGCCACAGGCTACAATATCATCGACCTCGACGCGGCGCGCGAGCATGGCGTGGTGGTGACCAATGTGCCTGCCTACAGCACTCGCTCGGTGGCGCAAATCGTGTTTGCCCACCTGCTCGACATCACCAACAGCGTGCAGCACTACACCGCCGAGGCGCACCGTGGCGCATGGAGCGAATGTCAGGACTTCACCTATATCAATACGCCCGTGATGGAACTCGACGGCAAGGTGATGGGCATCGTGGGGCTGGGCAATATCGGCAAGGCGGTGGCACAAATTGCCTTGGCGTTTGGTATGAAGGTGCTGGCTTACACTTCCAAGGCACAGGAGCAGTTGCCTGAAGGCATACAGAAAGCCGACATGGACACGCTGTTCGCCAACAGCGATGTGGTGTCGCTCCACTGTCCGCTCAACGCCTCCACAAAGGGTTTGGTGAATGCCGAGCGACTGGCGCAAATGAAGCGTGGTGCCATTCTTATCAACACCGCTCGTGGTCCGCTGGTCGATGAGGAGGCTTTGGCTGAGGCTTTGGCAAGCGGCCATCTGATGGGAGCCGGCGTGGATGTGCTCACCCAAGAGCCACCGTTAGCCACCAACCCACTGCTGGCACAGCCTGGCTGCCACATCACCCCACACATCGGCTGGGCAAGCGACGAGGCACGCGTGCGCCTGATGAATATCCTCATCGCCAACGTAAAAGCCTTCATCGATGGCGCCCCACAAAACGTAGTGTCGTAAAAGCACGGTAGGGACGTGATACTTCACGTCCACCCATAATAGTGGTAACATATTGGTTAATAACCACTTGCAGCGGACGCGAAATATCGCGTCCCTACCATATTGATTTCAAAAAAACAGGCAGAAATCTAATTTCTAACTTCTAACCTCTAATTTCTTAAAAAATGGATTCGGTGGTGAGGGTGGTGAATAGTTCAAGGGCTTTCAAACCCATGATGGAATTGCCTCTGCCATTGAGGCGTGGACTCCACACGGCTATGGTGTATTTCGAGGGATAGAGCGCCACAATGCCACCGCCCACGCCGCTCTTGCCGGGCAGTCCCACCAAAAACGCAAACTCCCCTGCCTCGTCGTAGAAGCCGCAAGTCTGCATAATGGCATTGATACGCTTCACACGCGACACGGTGAGGTTGACGCCAGCGTGCGAAAACGGCTCGTTGCTACGCGCAAAGGCGGTGAACGCCTGTGCCAAGTCCTTGCAACTCATCTCCACAGAGCACATCATGCAATAGAGGTGCAGCACATCTGCCACATCGTTTTCGAGGTTGCCGTGGTGCTTGAGCAGATAGGCGATTGAGGCGTTGAGGTAACTGCAACTCAATTCCGAGTCAGCCACTTCCTGCGAATACTGAATGTCGGGGTTGCCTGCCAGTGTCCGCACAAAATTGATGAAAAATTCTTCGGGATTCTCCAAATTCGACAGCAGCACATCTGCCAAGACGATAGCGCCGGCATTGATAAACGGATTGCGGGGCTTACCGCTCTCGTATTCGAGTTGCACCAGCGAATTGAAGGCAGAGCCAGATGGCTCTTTGCCGATGCGAGTCCACAGGTCTTTGCCCAAGATGCTGAGGGCAATAGCCAATGAAAACACCTTCGATATACTCTGAATGGAAAATTTCGTATCGTATGCCCCAAGGCTGTAATGCTCGCCACCGAGAATGTTGAGATACACGCCAAACTGGTCGGGATTCACATGTGCCAGGGCAGGGATATAGTCGGCTTGCTTGCCATCTTTTTCAAATGGCTTAATTTCCTGATATACGTCCTCTAAAATTTGCTGATAGTTCATGTTCGGCATATTTTGGTTTCAAAGGTAACGTTTCTTTTATAATCTTGTGGCTTTCGCTTGATGCAGATGCCATTTATCCAACATCTGCATCAGGCTGCGGCCTTATTTGCCTTCCTCGGCGAAGTAGAGTTTCATTTGCTCCTTCACCTTTGGAGCAAGGCGAATGAGTGTGAACATGGTGCACACCGCCATGCCGGCAAATGCCAGGTCCATGATGCCCACCAGCAGGGTGAGTTTGATTACGGCAGCCACCACAATCATCACGAGATAGTAGTAGTTATAGTATTTCGCATTTTTTGCGCCAAACAGGTAGTTGGTACACTTCAAGCCGTAGTAGCTGTAGCTGAACATGGTGCTGAACGCAAAGAAAAGCACGATTGCCATGAGCAGATACTGTCCCACATGTGGCAGGAGCATATCGAATGCGCCCAATGCGTTGCTCAGTCCGGCATCGTCGGCCAACGCCAAGCCCGAATGGCTCGCCATGATAATGGGAATGGAGGTGAGCGTGCACACAATGCCTGAGTCGATGAGCGGGCCGAGCATCGCTATCAAGCCCTCACGCACTGGCTGATTGTTTTTCGACGCGCCGTGCATCATCGAAGCGGTACCCACACCAGCCTCGTTGACGAATGCGGCACGCTTTGCGCCTGTGAGTGCCACAAACACGAATGCGCCAAATCCTGCCTTGAGGCTGAATGCGCCCTCAAAAATGGAGGTGAACACGGCTGGCACAAGATTCAAATTGAGCAGCACCACTGCCAGCACCATCAGGAAGTAGAACACCACCATGATTGGCACAATGCGTGAAGCGGCTTTAGCGATTCGGGTGATGCCGCCCAAAATCACAAACGCCACAATCACAGCCATCACCACACCGATAATGAATTTGGTGGAGAACGTAGGGGCAATGCCCGAAACGGTGATAATCGACTCGGTGAGCTGGTTGGCCTGCATAAAGCAGAGCGTGCCCACCATACCGAAGATGGTGAATGCGATGGCGAGTGGTCGCCATTTCTTGCCCAAGCCCTCGGTAATCATATACATGGTGCCGCCTTGCGTTTCGCCGGCGGTGTCTTTGCCACGATACATAATGGCGAGCGAACCTTCAAAAAACTTTGTGGTCATACCCACAAGGGCGCTCACCCACATCCAAAACACCACGCCAGGACCGCCAATAGCCACAGCAATAGCCACACCGGCAATGTTGCCCAAGCCCACAGTGGCAGCAATGGCACTCATCAATGCCTGGAATGAACTGATTTGTCCCTCCTGTTTACCGCCATCGTTGGCTTGCTTTTTTCGCAATTCGCGAATAGCCCAAGGCAAACGGCGAACCGACACCGCGCCCGAATAAACAAACAGGAAAAGACCGCCACCGATAAGCAGCAAAAATTCTGGCACACCACACACAAAATCGCTTGTGTTGATGATAGCCTGGCTAATAGTGTTGAAAATATCGTTCATTATTTATATACAATCTTTTGGGTGGTTATATACAATCATTTTGGGGTGCAAAGTTAATACATTTTTCAATACCACCGAACAAATTCTCCTCTTTTAACCCTTTTTACCCCCACACACCTCACACACCTTCCCCCCACACGCCACATATATAATAATAAAGGGGTTCAGCGATAAATTCCACAAAGCGATTTTGCATGGTAGGGACGCGATACTTCGCGTCCGCACCAAATGATTGATATTCAATGTGATATTACAATTATGGGCGGACGTAAAGTATCACGTCCCTACTGGGTTGGTTTTTCGCCGAAGGCGAGTGGTTTTTGTTTTTGGTCACGCCCTTGGATTGTCAAAGGCTGGGGGGCACAAAAAAAGTGTGGAGGTTCACCCTCTACGAACCTCCACACCCACAAAGCCATGTAATTCTGTGATATTAGTGATATTTTTTTCCACTGTTAGGGCACCTTGTAATTGTTAATCGTCATTTCCCTTCGCGATTGTGCTTGTCAATTTTGTAGCACACATAGCCTATAAGGATGCATACTATTATGGCTCCAAAGCATATCGCCATTATATCAAAATCTGAGCAAATATCAATCGTATTCATACGTATTCGTATCACTTTATCCCAAATCGGTTGAAAATTGTACTGCAAATGTATGGCAATATCCTAACAAAAAGTATAAGATTCCTACCCTTTGGTGTACGATTAAGGGTTTTTTGGTGTGTAACTTATATAGAAATCGTACACCTAAAC
>SAMEA3663083__coassemble_1819_pt1 | contig 7326 bp, 5 predicted proteins | sample SAMEA3663083__metabat2_low_PE_014 | metagenome-assembled genome bin SAMEA3663083 (sample SAMEA3663083) | pig gut metagenome | biome: pig gut; feature: pig-associated habitat; material: faeces | place: France | collected 2012
GTGGAGTATAATGCCAATAAAAAGTTTGATGTGCTCAACAAAATCAACGACGATGTGCCTGTGAAGGTGGTGCGTGGCATGACCTTGGCTGAGGCTCGCCGAAAGGGCGCCATCATGCAAGTGCCACGCCGCGATGTGGTGGTGGGCGATATCGTGCTGGTGGAATCGGGCGAGAAAGTGCCTGCCGACGGCATTTTGCTTGAAAGCATGTCGCTGGGCGTGGACGAAAGCTCGTTCACTGGCGAATCGGTGATTTGCCACAAGTCGGTAGATACCGAAAATGCCAAAAGTTCGTCGGCTTATCCTGTCAACAAACTCTTGCGTGGCTCGAATGTGAAAGAGGGCTATGGCGTGATGCGTGTGGAGGCTGTGGGCGATGCCACGGAATACGGCAGCATCTACAAAGACGCAAAAATCGAGCACGATACCGAAACGCCGCTCATGCGCCAGTTCAACAAGTTGGGCAAACTCATTGCTCGCTGTAGTTTCGTGGCTGGTGCCGCCATTATCGTGGGGCGTGTGATAGTGTATGGCGTGGCAGAGAACTGGTCGTTCGAGTTGCTGCCCACTATTGAATATTTCGTGGAGACGGTGATGCTTGCCGTCACGCTCATTGTGGTGAGTGTGCCGGAAGGGCTTCCGATGAGCGTGACGCTCTCGCTGGCGCTGAGTATGCACCGTATGCTCCAAAACCAGAACCTGGTGCGCAAGATGCACGCTTGCGAAACGATGGGTGCCACCACGGTGATTTGCACCGACAAGACCGGCACGCTCACGCAAAATCAGATGCGTGTGTTCCGTATGCATTTCTATGGACTTGAGGGCGGCGACGCGCTATCCGATTCGCAGCAGAGCCACATTGCGGTTTGCGCTTTGGCTTGCAATTCCACCGCCTACCTCGATTGCAGCGATGCGGCTAAGGTGCAGCCCATTGGCAATCCCACCGAGGGCGCTTTGCTCCTGTGGCTGAGGGATAAGGGTGTGGACTACGCTTCGCTGAGGGAGAGTTGCCCAGTGGAGGCGCAGTTGCCTTTCTCCACCGAAAACAAGTATATGGTCACGGTGGTGAGGTGCACCGCACTCGGTGGCAAGCGTCTGTTGCTGGTGAAGGGCGCAAGCGAGATTATACGCGCCTACTGCAAGAATGTGGAAGGCGGCATCGATTTCAACGACATTCTTTCCGAACTCCAAAACTATCAGAATAAGGCGATGCGCACCTTGGGCTTTGCCTACCGTGTGCTTGCCGATGATGAGCCTTGCCCCATCACCGAGGGCGCAGCCAACCTCGGCGGCTTGACCTTTATGGGCATTGTGGCTATCAGCGACCCTGTGCGCGACGATGTGCCACACGCCATAGGCACCTGCATCGACGCTGGCATACAAATCAAGATTGTGACCGGCGACACCCCAGGCACAGCCAAGGAAATAGGCCGACAGGTGGGCTTGTGGACTGAAAATGAAAACGATTCGCACCTGATTCTCGGCGAGGAATTTGCCGCGCTGCCCGACGACGAGGCTGCCCGACGCGCCGAGGAAATCAAAATCATGTCGCGTGCTCGCCCTGCCGACAAGGCGCGCCTCGTGTCGCTGCTCCAGAAGCAGAACGAGGTGGTGGCGGTGACTGGCGACGGCACCAACGATGCCCCTGCGCTCAATGCCGCACAAGTGGGACTTTCGATGGGCGATGGCACAGCCGTGGCAAAGGAGGCAAGCGACATCACCATTATCGACAATTCGTTTACCAGCATCGCCAAGGCGGTGATGTGGGGACGCTCGCTCTATAAGAATATCCAGCGCTTTATCGTGTTCCAACTCACGGTGAACGTGGCGGCTTGTCTGCTCGTGGGCATCGTGTCGTTTATCAGCGAGAAGCAACCTGCGCTCACCGTCACACAAATGCTGTGGGTGAACCTGATTATGGACACTTTCGCCGCACTGGCGCTGGCTTCGCTGCCACCGAGTGTGGAGGTGATGCGCGACAAGCCTCGTGGCAATAAGGCAAACATCATCACGCGCAGCATGGGCAAGTTTGTGATTGGTGTGGGCGTGCTATTTGCCGTGGCTATGATAAGTTTGTTTGTGCATTTTCTGCTCAATAACGTGGGCGAAGGCGGACGAATGTTGCAGAGTGCCATTTCGATGGAGGAACGCACCATTATCTTCACGGTATTTGTGTTTATGCAGTTCTGGAATCTGTTCAATGCCAAGTCGTTCGGTAGCGGACACTCCGCATTCCACAACATTAAGGGCAGCGGTTTGTTCTTTACCGTGGCTTTGGTGATACTCGTGGTGCAAATTCTGATTGTGGAATTTGGCGGCTTGATGTTCCAAGTCACTCCACTTCCGCTCACCACCATTCTGTGGTGCCTGTTGTGCACAATGCCTATCATGCTTGTGGCCGAGGTGTACCATTTGTTGAAAAAAATCAAAAAATAAAATAGAAATATGCGCGCTTTCAAAACCTTATGCTGTATGATAGCCACCTGTATGGCTTTTGCGGTGTGCGCACAGCAGAACGAGAATGTACCGCCTGTTCGCCATTCCCGAATAGGCGATGTGGCGAAGTCGGCTGATGGCTCTATCACGCTGAAAGTGGTGGGGCAGAAGTTGAACTACGGCGGCGTGAAGCCAGAGTTGCGCGACACCGATGTGTGGTCGCCAAAGTCGGTGCATTTTCACCCCAACGGCAAGAAATACTACATCAATTCGCTGGAGGGCTGCCGCACGATGGTGTATGATGCACGCACAAACAAGAAATTGGCGGTGATTCATCATAAGTTCACCCCCGCCAACGCCTATCTTTGGGCGAAGGAGAGTGGATTTTTCCCTTTCACCCACTATACGAATAAGAAGAACCTCAACACCTTCTGGGGCAGACCGGTGGAGAGCACTTTTTCGCACCGTGGCCGCTACCTGTGGATTCCCTACTATCGCCGCAGTTACGACATCAATGCGCAAGACCCCTCTGCCATTTCGGTGATTGACACGCGCACCGATGCCATCATTAAGGTGTTTGAAACCGGACCGCTCCCCAAGATGGTGGCTACCACTCACAGTGGCAAGTACCTTGCCGTTACGCACTGGGGCGACAATACGGTGGGCATTCTCGACATTTCGAGCCCGAACCCCGACGATTGGCACTATGTGAAGTGTGTGGTGGTGGATTATCAACTCAAACTCAATTTGAGTATGACCACAAAGGTGGACCGCGACTGCAATAGCGGCTATCTGCTGCGTGGCACGGTGTTCACCCCCGACGACCATTATATGCTCATCGCCTGTATGGGCGGTGGTGGCGGCATTGCCGTGATTGATATGCAGAAAATGCAGTATGTGGGCAGGCTCACGGGTGTGTCGAATGCCCGTCATCTGGTGGTGAAGAATGGCTATCTCTACGCCAGTCTGAATGCGGCGGGCATCGTTCAGCGACTGCCGCTCACCAAGGTGGAGGCAGCCATTAAGGCGATGAATGGCAAAACCGCCCCTATCAGCGGCTGGCAAACTTGCAAGGTGGGCGGTGGTGCACGCACCATTTCGCTCTCGCCAAGCGGCAATTTCGCCTTCGCGGCGTGCAACAGTGCCAGCCAACTTTGCGTGGTCGATACTCGCACCATGAAGCAGGTGGCTACACTCACCATCGATTCCTACCCTGTGGGGCTCGACATCTCTGCCGATGGGCGTTTTGTGGTGCTCACTTCGCAGGGCCGCAGAGGTCACGGTGGCAATGCCGTGAATTTGGTGGAAGTGACGTATAAGGAAAAGGAACCTACCTCGGCGCTCATCGACGAGCAGAAAGAGGAGGAAGATGCCGTAGCGGCAAAAGTCGCTCAAGAGCAGGAGCAAGCCGATGCGCAGTCGGGCACTGATTGGTGGTATATCGGTGTGGCTGTGGGCTTCGTTTTGGGGCTGATGGCAGTGGCGTTCTTTCGTGGTCGTAAAAAATAGTAAAACAGAAGATTAATAATTAATGGCAAAATATTTTATCATAGCAGGTGAGGCAAGTGGCGACATACACGGCGCAAGCCTGATTCGTGCACTCAGGCAGGAAGATGCCAAAGCGCAATTTCAGTTTCTCGGCGGCGATATGATGGCTGAGGCCGCTGGCGTGAGGCCGCTTATCCATTACCGCGATATGGCATACATGGGGTTTGTGGAGGTGCTGAAGCATCTGCCCACCATTCTGGGCTTTATGGCCACGGCTAAGAAGGCGATAATGGACAATAGGCCCGATGCCGTGATTCTTATCGACTATCCGTCGTTTAACCTGAAAATTGCGAAATTCGCTCACGATAAGGGCATTCCTTGCTTCTATTTCATATCGCCCAAGGTGTGGGTGTGGAAGGAGTATCGCGTGAAGCAGATTAAGCGTTACATTGCGCGCCTGTTCTCCATTCTGCCTTTCGAAACGGCATTTTTCCGCAAGCACGACTACGAGGTGGAATATGTGGGCAACCCCTCTGTGAAGGAAATCGCCGACGCGGCGCAGCAGTTCACTCATTTTTCCACTTTCGTAGCCGACAATGGACTCGACGACGAGAAACCCATTATTGCCATTGTGCCGGGCTCCCGGCGCAAGGAGATTCGCGACAATTTGCCCACCATGGTCGAGGCGGCACTTCGTCACCCCGACTACCAACTCGTGATAGCAGGTGCGCCAAGCATCAGCCAGCATCTTTACGACGAGGTGCTTGAGCCGCTGGGCGTGCAGGTTCCGGTGTTGCACGGCAAATCGTTTGAATTGGTGCATCATGCCCGCGTGGCACTCGTCACCAGTGGCACCGCCACGCTCGAAACCGCCATTTTGGGCACACCGCAAATAGCCTGCTACCGCATGAACGGCAGCAAGTTTATCTATAAGTTCTATCGCCGATTGCTCAAGGGCAAATATGTTACGCTCCCCAATCTTGTGACCGATGAGCCTATCATTCCCGAATTGTTGTTGCATTTTTGTTCGGCAGATGCCGTCGATAGCCACCTCACGGCTCTCTTGGCTGATTCTGCCGAGCGCAAACAGATGCTCGATGGCTACAGTCGAATGAGGCAAATTCTCACCAATAAGGATTGCACCACCTGCACGGCAAAAGGCATTGTGGAATATTTGAAAAAGCAGAAATGAAACGATCAAACCACTCCGAAATAGCAGATTTTCTCGAAACTTGCATTGTGCCGCTCTACGACGGCTTCGATGCAGGGCATCAGCGCGACCACGCCCATGCTGTGATGCGCACAAGTCATAAACTGGCGCAGTATTATCCCGAAGTGGATGAAACCATGCTGCTGGTGGCTGCCGCCTACCACGATGTGGGCTTGGCAAAGGGGCGTGAGCACCACCACACCGACAGCGCCATCTTTATGCGTGCCGACGAGCGTTTGCGCCAATGGTTCACCGCCGACGAAATCAATCTCATGGCAGATGCCGCCGAGGACCATCGCGCTTCGAGCAAACATGCGCCACGCACCATCTATGGGCGTATTGTGGCAGAGTCCGACCGCCAAATCATTCCCGAAACGGTGATTCTGCGCTGTATGCAGTACACTCGCAGTCACTTCCCCGACCTCGACGAGGAAGGCGAATGGAATAGGATGGTGGAGCATCTCCAAAATAAATATGCCGAAGGTGGCTATCTCCAACTGTGGATTCCGGAGAGCGACAACGCCCAACGCCTTGCCTATCTCCGCACCATCATCGTCGACAAGCCTCGTCTCCGCCAAATCTTCCTCCGCCTTCTCCCCACCCTCTAATCCCCACCTCATCCCCTTTGCCTCACACAGATCCCACAGATCTCACTGATTTCTTTGTGGGTGGAAAATCTCACGGAGGTGGGTGAAAAAGGTCGTGTGGGGCGTGTCCGATTACTCCGAGTGCTCCGAGTGCTCCATTTACCAAGGCTCACACAGATTCAACAAAAATAATTCGTGAAAATTCGTGGCTAAAAATCCCCACGACAAATCATTTGTGTGATTCGTGAAATTTGTGGTTTTAAAGCCAAGCCACAAATTAGCCACAAATTTTCACGAATTATTTATGGGATAAATGGTCTGTTTCTCAATAATTTTACATACCTTTGCCTATAAGCGTTCCAAAAAACCCTTCGTGTCATGATAACCAGTACTCCACATCGCCACACCAAAAAACGGCTAATTAAAACCGTTGGGGCGCACACGCCGTGCTCCTGTGGCTACATACAGGGTGGGGAGCTGTATTTTTACATCAAGGACTATCAGGGCAATGTGCGCATGGTGCTCAATCAGGCTAACCAACCAGTGGAGATTAACAGCTACTATCCCTATGGTGGCTTAATGGCAGCCACCACCACCGAAGGCTCCCAACCCTACAAATACGGCACTAAGGAGCTCGACCGAGAGAACGGCCTCGACTGGTATGACTTCCACGCGCGGCAAATGGATCCGATTGTTCCTCGCTTCACATCTCCCGACCCGAAGTGTGAAAAATACTACGCCATCTCCCCCTACGCCTACTGCGCCGCCAACCCTATCGCATACGTTGACCCAAATGGAGAGGATATAAAGGCGGACGAACTTTCAAGAAGAAATATATGTAATGCTTTGACTAAAGAAGAAAGCGAGTATGTTAGATTTGACAACAATGGGAAGTTGGATGTGCAATTATTAAATAGATCTAAAAGTACATCTGATAATATGATTGCTCTGAAAGCTTTAGCAAATAGTAAGGTGAAGTATAACTTTATGGTCGCAGATAAAGACCACCGAGGAGTGGAATATTATGATACTTCAGAAACAGATGGGAATTTTTATAGGGGGACGACAGAAATGCCTAATGCGGAGGTAAATCCCTCACCCGATGGCAAAGTCTATATTATTGTAGGCAAAATATTAAGCGAAAAACAGCAAGCTCTGACAACGGCTCATGAAGCCTTTGGTCATGCTTACTTTTATGAGATATTTCGGGATACGGAAAAAGCCAGCCACACATATAAACAAGAGGGGAGGATGGTTTGGGATGAAGAATTAATGGTGAATGGTCTTGAAACGATAAAAATCCCGACAAATATCTTGTTGGAAAAACGTATAAAAATTGTAACAAATATAGCTCAACAGAATTATGAAAGCAGACTTGGTAAATAAGATGATCGTAACGTTGATTTTTATGCTTGCGTCATGGACGAATTATGTATTTGCTTCAGACCAAATAAAAAATGATACTGCTATAATCGCAAAAACTGATACTATCGATTGTTACAGTGAGAAAGTGATTATAGAATACCCCTTATTAAGCAAAGCCAAATATGATAATTATCCTAAAATCCGCAACTATCATCCAATACACGATTAAGGGTAGATTTA
>SAMEA3663083__coassemble_1864_pt1 | contig 7213 bp, 6 predicted proteins | sample SAMEA3663083__metabat2_low_PE_014 | metagenome-assembled genome bin SAMEA3663083 (sample SAMEA3663083) | pig gut metagenome | biome: pig gut; feature: pig-associated habitat; material: faeces | place: France | collected 2012
TCCATTGATTCCAAGTTCGCCACGTCATACTCCACCCACAAAATCGATTATTTTTTAAACCAGTCGGTTTCGAGAACGATGTCGGAGATGCGTTGCTTTTCTTTTGGGGAAAGGCGATGCGATTTGGGGTTGAACAAGTCTTTGCCCACACCACGCCAACTTTGGTTCACGTGAAGCAATCCCAGAAGCGTGGGATAAACATCGGTTTGGTAAATCTGCGTTTTGTCGTGTTTCTGGACAGGAAGTTTGTAGCCGCCTGTGATGATGAGCGGTATTCGAGCATGTGCCCTATCGGTCCAGTCGCCATCGTGATGGTCGGAAGCCAGGATAATCAAGCTGTTATCCCATTGCCCATTCTTGTGAAGCGCATCAATCAGTCGCCCAAGGTGGAAGTCAAAATAGTTGGCGCGCTCGAAATAGAGCAGCTGCTGCTCCACGAAGTGCTTGTCTTGATAGTCGCGAAGGCGTTTAGAGAAATGATGAGAATAAGGCGTGTGGGTAGAGATGGTGATGGTGGTGATAAATGACCGTTTGTTTTTATAGTTGTTGAGCACATGTATAGTGCTGTCAATCAACGCCTCGTCGTAGTCTTGACCATGCTTAACGGTGTTGTAGAGCGAGTCGATGCCATAGGCTTGGCACATGTCGTTCTGATGCCACACATGTTTTCCCGTAGGAATCACCATCGCTGTGGCATAGCCCAATTCTTTGCACACACTACCCATGCCACGGAATGAATTGTAGGTAAAGGCATTCACCGTGAGTTTGATGCTGTGTTGCAGTATTCCTGTCATATAGATGAGTTGCCCGTCGCTACTCCAGCCGATGCCCACCTCTGATGCCATATTCAAATTGCTGTACTGCGCCTCGTTTGCCAATCTTGCGAGGTTTGGCATCACGCTGTCGCCATCGCACACAGCGGTCACGGCTTCCGACATGATGCTCTCCATCAACACAAAAATCACATTGTCGGGCAGCGGGGCATCGGCGGCATATCGAACCGCCTCGCTCTTTCTCTGCTTTTCAAGCGACTGCATGGCCTTCGCGTCGGCATCAGTCTTGTCGCGATGCATATTCAGCGTGTAGAGGTTGCTATAAATAAAGTGGAAAAAGCCATATCGGTAGGCTGTGACATAAGTGTTGGAGGTGAAATCACCACCCCACCATGAGAATGTCTTGAAGAACGACGACGACTGTATGCGAGAATTGGCATAGTATATACCGAGAAACGATAGCACAATCGGCACGAACATCCAATACCACTTTATCCACTCCCTCTTGTCGGTCAATCGGTATATCACCCAGTAGAACGCACCTAAGTATGCCGCCGACACCACGAAGTCGCGCAGACGGATGAGCGCCCAAATGCTCTCGCCAAGCATATCAAAATTCCTCACTTCGCCTATCATGGTTACGTCCACATAAGTGTTGAAATGGCGAAGGTAAACCACATTCACCATACACCACAGCCAAAACACGCCAGAAATAGCCATCTTCGCGTGCTTGTTTTTCACCGTGTAAACGATAAGCGTAACAATCGACGCATCGAACCCGATAGTGAACAAATTGCAAAGGATATAGATAAATTCTTTCAATTCACCGTCGCCCATCACTATATAGTCGTAGTGAGTATAGAGCAAAAGCAGACAGTTGACGAGAAGGGTCAGTAGTAGTTTCATCTTAATGTAGTGTATAGTCACGGTCAAAGTTACTCCAAAAAATGCGTCTAAGCAAACAATAAAGGCAAAAGTGCCACCCCTGCTATTTTTTTACAAAGGCTTCACAAAAGCCACCCCCTCCGCCACTCCCCAAAGGAAAATCCCCCAAAAATCAATCACAACCCCCACCCCACCCTACACCCCTAAATTCACCGCCAAGTGCCAAAAATGTGTAAAATTACACGAAATTATGTGCCAAAAACGTGTAAAATTACACATTTTCGGCACATAACACTTGCGCCACGCCGTTTTATTGACTATATTTGCATAGTCAATTTTTCAATCAAATCAACATGCCAAACGAAATCAACAATACAGAATTAAAGCGAACTCTTATCGACGACCTCATAGCCTGGAAAAGCAAGCGCAAGCGCAAACCGTTGATTCTACAAGGTGCCCGACAAGTAGGAAAATCTTGGCTGCTTCAGAAATTTGGTGAAGTGGCATTCGACAACTACGTGGTGGTGAATATCGACCGCGATGTGGCGATACGCAACCTGTTTAGCCAAACGAAAGACCCTAAACGACTTGTTGAGCAAATCAGCCTTATTAAAGGCCAGCCTGTGCTACCCGAAACCACTCTACTGATTTTTGACGAAATTCAAGATTGCGATGAAGTGCTCAATTCGCTGAAATATTTCAAGGAAGATGCTCCAGAATACGCTGTGGCATGTGCCGGGTCGCTTCTTGGCGTGGCAATGCGAAAGAAGGGACGTTCGTTCCCTGTTGGGCAAGTTGATTTCATGACGCTTTACCCATTGAGCTTCGCAGAATTTCTTAACGCCACCGACCAACGGCTTTATGACACGTTTTTAGCGTACCATCAAGCAGAGGCACTCCCCGACATTCTTCTCGACGAATTTCAGGAAAAACTAAAAATATACATGGCTATAGGTGGTATGCCTGAAGCAGTGGTGGATTGGATAGAGACACGCGATTTAAGTGTGGTAGATGAAACATTGACAAACATTCTGAAATCATACCCATTAGACTTTTCAAAATATGCGTCGTCGGCTGAAGTTATTCGTATCCAGCAAGTGTGGAACAGTATGAGCAACCAGCTCTCGAAAGACAATAAAAAATTCAAATATTCAGAAGTGCAAAAAGGTGCTCGCGCACGAGAATACGAAACCGCAGTTGAATGGCTTTGTGCCGCAGGTCTCACGCACAAGGTGTGCAATACCGAAACAGTGAAAATTCCAATCAAGGCTTACGAAAATCCATCTGTGTTTAAGCTCTATTTGAATGACGTGGGGTTGCTTCGCATGATGTTTAACCTCGACAGCAGCACCATTATGGAAGGCAACAACCTGTTCACAGAGTTCAAAGGCATTATCGCCGAGAATTATGTGCTGATTAGTCTTCTGCAACAAGGCATAAGCCCCATGTATTGGTCATCTGGCAATCAAGCGGAAATTGAGTTCATAATGGAGCAGAAAGGAAAAATCATTCCCATAGAAGTGAAATCGGGTAAGAGCGTGACGGCTAAAAGCCTTAGCGAATTTCGCAAAAAACACACCCCAGAACTTGCCGTTCGTCTTTCATTAAAAAATTTGCAGTTCAGAGACGGACTACTCAATCTCCCTCTCCCATTCGCCGACAAACTTTCAGAATACATAACTTCAAAATAGGAACCAAGTGCCTAAAATGTGTAAAATCACACAAAAGCAAGTGCCAAAAACGTGTAAAATTACACATTTTTGGCACTTGGTGGTTTGCGAGAGGGGTGTTTGGATTCTCGCAAATGGTGTGGGGTGAATGTTTGCTTATTTGTAGATTTCGTTGAGCAGGTGGGCTAAGCGGAGGCCGCCTTTGAGCAACTGCTGTTCCACAGTGGTAGCGTATTTTGCGCCATAGTCGTAAGATACGCGGGTGCCCTCTGGGGTGTCGGCATAAATGCCGCGTGCAATGTTCACGCTCTCCTTTGCCCATGTGTCGAAGTCGCCTGCCACGATCTTGGATTCCTCCTCAGCCGACGCACGGTCGATTTGGTATTGCCATTCGCTGTAACTCCACTTGTGCACAAACTCCACGATTTCGCTATCCCAGTAACTGTGAAGGTTGGTGTTGCGGTTGAAGCTGGTGATTTTCACTTGGTTACCGCCACGGTCGCTTCTGTGACCCATGTGCAATGGCTGGTGCATGTCGCCCACAAGGTGAATAATCATGCGCAGAGCAATGTTCTCGTCTTCGTGGCTCAATTTGCCGTTTTTCAATTTAGCCACAATGTCCTTCAATGCCACCACCACATCGCCAGTGGTAGCCAACTGAGCGTTTTCGTAGGTTTCGTCAGCGTCCACATTCTTATAGTGCCACGTTTTGGTGTAGCGATATTCCTGTGTGTTGCTCGCATTGTCGAGCCAGTTGGCGTAGTACACGAGTGAATGACCGTCGAGGGCTGCCACAATTTTCGACTTCGCATTGTCGGTAAGGTGGTTTTCGGCGATAAAAGCCGTCACATCATGTCCTTTTTGTCCCCATGCAAAGGCTTGGGCGGTGCAGAAAAGTGCTGCAATTAAAAGTAAAAAGTTACGTTTCATATTTTTTATTGTGTATTGTTTTGGTCAAAGTTACTCCAAAAAATGCGTCTGGGCAAGCGAAATTTGCGAAAGTGGTGCCGTTGGCGTAAATTTGTGGTAGTAAATGAATCGCTATGCGCAACAATGTAATCTCCATTTGTAAAGGTATCGCCATCATATTGATGGTGCTTGGCCACACCGAAGGTCCCGGTTTTCTGATGCACATCGTGTATCTGTTCCACATGCCCATCTTCTTCATCACCGCCGGCTATTTCTTCAGCCGCAAGTATCTGTCAGATTCATGGACATTCGTGGTGAAGCGCTTTAAGGGACTGTATGTGCCTATGGTGAAATGGGCGCTTTTCTTCCTCGTTATCCACAATCTGATGTTTAAAATCGGACTGCTGAGCGAGCAGTATGGCAACTGGGAGAATGGCGTGACGCACCCCTACGACCTCCATGCCTTCCTTCAGCGCGCAGTGAGCATCGTCACCTCCATGTCGGGCTACGACGAGTTTTTGGCTGGTGCCTTCTGGTTTTTCCGTGCGCTGCTCATTTCGAGCATTCTGTTTATGGCACTGTATTATGCGCTCGACGGACGATGGAAACGCCTGCGCGGCAATGGCATCGTGGCGCTGATATGCGCGGGCGCTTTGGGCTTTGCGCTGCTCAAAATCGGCAACGGACTGAAAGTGGTGAATGTGGTGCAAGGCGGTATACGCGAAACTTGGGGCGTGTTTTTCTTCGGCGTGGGCGTGCTCTATCGCTCCTACGAACACCACATCAAAGAACACTGGTCGCTGGCGTTGGTTTACCTGTGCATTCTGTGCATCGCCACACAATTAGGGTGGCACGGCATGACGCTCTCGCCATGGGTGCAAGATGTAGCCACACTCCCCCTCACCGGCATCGTGGGCTTCCTGATGGTGCATTATGTGGCAAAGTGGCTCGACAGGCACGACGGCATAGTGAAGCGTGCTTTGGTACACTGCGGCGAAATGACACTTTATATATATGTGTTCCACATCATATCGTTTAAGGTGGTGAGTGCCATAAAAATTGCCTACTACGGACTGGACTGGGGGCAGATGGGCTGCCACATGGTGGTGCACGAAAACAGCAAAACCGACATTTTTTGGATATTCTACACCATTGCCGGCACTGCGCTTCCACTGCTGTGGATGTGGGCATACAAAAAGGTGATACCGCCCCTAAACACAAGATTAAAGGCATACATTTCTAAATATATGTCAATAAATCAAAAATAGTGTTTATAACTGAACAATCTTCGCATAAATGCACTAATTTTGTGGTGTTAAATAATTTTACTACTCAAAAGGATATCACAAAATTATGTTGACCCAAATATATAATGGTCACATCCTCACTCCAGAAGGATGGGTTAATGGCGGTTCAGTTTTCATGGACAATGGTCGAATTGTCGAGATTACCAACAACAGCAATATCGAGCCAAAAGCCGAACTCACTATCAATGCTAAGGGTATGCACGTAGTGCCAGGCGGTATTGAACTCCACTGCCACGGTGGTGGCGGTCGCGACTATCAAGAAGGCACAATCGATGCTTTCCGCGAAGCCACACTTGCGCACATGAAGCACGGCACCACAGCCATGTTCCCAACCCTTTCATCATCTACCCTGAAGATGATTGAGGACGCTTGCGAAACTTGTGATACTCTGATGAGCGAACCAGGTAGCCCAATCATGGGTCTGCACCTTGAAGGCCCTTACTTCAACTTGAAGAAGGCTGGTGCACAGATGCCTGACATTATTCGCAACCCTAACCCAGAGGAATATCGCCATATCGTAGAAGACTACAAGTGCATGGCTCGCTGGGACGTGGCTCCCGAACTTCCAGGAGCTCTTGAAATGGGTCGCTACCTTGTGGAAAAGGGCGTGCTTGCCGCTATCGGCCACACCGCAGCTGGCTATCCTGAAGTGAAAGCAGCTTACGAGGTTGGCTACAGCCACGCTACCCACTTCTACAACGCAATGACCAACGTGCACAACGAGCGTGAATTTAAGCACGCCGGCACAGTGGAAAGCGTATATTTGATGGATAATATGACTGTGGAATGTATTGCCGACGGCATTCACGTTCCTGGCCCAATCCTCCAAATGGTTTACCGCAATAAGGGCGTAGGCCGCATGGCATTGATTACCGATGCGCTTGCCGTATCATGCAGCGACAGCACCAAGGCATTCGACCCACGCGTGATTATTGAAGACGGTGTGTGCAAGTTGAGCGACCGCTCAGCATTGGCTGGCAGTATTGCCACCATGGATCGCTTGATCCGCACAGCGGTGAATAACGCCAACATTCCGCTGATGGACGCTTGCCGCATGGTGAGCGAAACACCAGCCCGCATTATGAACATCTACGACCGTAAGGGCTCGCTCCGTAAGGGTAAAGATGCTGATATGCTTATTCTCGATGCCGAACTCAACCTCCGCGCAGTGTTCGCGATGGGCGAGTTGGTAGAAGGCACTAATAAATTGTAAACGCTAACTAATTATCTAAAATATCAACTTTGCGGTGACGCGCCTGTGACAGGTCCGTCACCGTTTTTTATCCCCCACCCTACCAGCCAGCACCACCGCCGGTCAGTGGATAAATGCTGGGGGACTGAAACAAAAACAGAAAAAACAGCCTTTTAGCGATGCCAGTGCTTCGCACCTGTCGTTAGTGCTGCGGCATGTCTGATTTCAAGCTGAGGCTTGAATCAGCCACCCCACATCACCAACGCCGCCCTCTTACGAGGTCGGTGGCATCGCCAAAAGGATAAAAACCGCTCGCCTTCGGCGAAAAACCAAACCTGGTAGGGACGTGATACTTCACGTCCGCCCATAATTGTGATACTATGTTGAATATCAATTATTTGGCACGTACGCGAAGTATCGCATCCCTACCATGCAAAATCGTTTTGGAAGATTTGATACAACCTCCTTCCAAGAAAT
>SAMEA3663083__coassemble_2000_pt1 | contig 6825 bp, 3 predicted proteins | sample SAMEA3663083__metabat2_low_PE_014 | metagenome-assembled genome bin SAMEA3663083 (sample SAMEA3663083) | pig gut metagenome | biome: pig gut; feature: pig-associated habitat; material: faeces | place: France | collected 2012
TTTCACCTGCTTCAGATGCACCTTGAAGATGCCGATGCGGTCTTGGAGCGATGGATTGCCCATGTATATCTGTCGGTCGAAACGCCCTGCGCGCAGCAAAGCCTTGTCGAGCACGTCGGCACGGTTGGTGGCAGCCAGCACGATGATGCCGCTGTTGTTGCCGAAACCGTCCATTTCGGTGAGCAACTGGTTGAGCGTGTTTTCGCGCTCATCGTTGCGTGAAAATTCGTTTTTGGTGCTTCGCGCACGGCCTATGGCGTCGATTTCGTCGATGAAGATGATGCAAGGCGACTTCTCCTTTGCCTGCTGGAACAGGTCGCGCACACGCGATGCGCCCACGCCCACAAACATTTCCACAAAGTCGCTGCCCGACATCGAGAAGAACGGCACATTAGCCTCGCCAGCCACAGCCTTTGCCAGCAGCGTTTTACCGGTGCCTGGAGGGCCCACGAGCAGCACGCCTTTTGGAATGGTGCCGCCCAGGTCGGTGTAGCGTTTGGGGTTTTTCAGAAATTCCACCACTTCGCTCACCTCTTTCTTCTCACGCTCCATGCCAGCCACATCGGCAAAGGTCACGTCCTTGTCCTTATCCTTATTGTGGAGTTTGGCGCGCGATTTGCCCACGTTGAAGATGCCTCCACCTCCACCGCCGCCCATACGGCGCATCATGAATATCCAGAACACCACCAGCAGCAGGAGTGGTCCGAACGACCAGAATATGTTGGAGAATGTGCTGTGGCGGTCGTATTCCACTTTACCGTTAAACACGCCCGACTTGCGCCATTCGTCCACACGGTCCTCAAATTTATCGGCACTCGGAATGGTGGTGGTGATCACAGCCTTAGCGCCAGGCACAGGCTGATAGTCCTTGCCCATCACCTGCTTGGCGTAGGCATCGGTGATTTCAGCCTCGGCATCGCCCTGATTGGCATGTACCACGATGTGGCTCACCGCCTTTTTCTGCACCCACCCCTCAAAGTCGGTCCAAGGCATCTCCTTCACCGAGGTGCTTTCCCCTGTGTAATAGATGCCGATGAGCACCATGAAAATGAGCGCATACAGCCAGTAGATGTTGAATTTCAATCCCCCACCCGAAGCCTTGCTATTATTGCCAAATAATTTCATTTGCTTGTTTTTAGTTCTCTGATGTAAGCTTATTAGTAAATATCTTCAATTTCGGTCACCACGGCATCTGCCCACAGTTCCTCCAGGCGATAGCGTTCGCGGAATTCGGGGAGGAACACGTGCACATACACGTTGCCGTAGTCGAGCACTATCCATTGCGAATTTTGGTAACCGTCGTAGTTGTATGGGCGAGTGCCGAGTTTCTCTTCCACGTATTCACGAATGCTGTCGGCCACGGCATCCACATGCTGTGTGCTGTTGCCGGTGCAAATCACGAAGTCGCCAGTAGAGGCACTTTCAATTTCGCTCATATCCACATGTACGATTTGGTGCGCCTTCTTTTCCTGCGCGCCCTCAATAATGGCTTGTATCAATTCTTTGTTTTCAGTCATCAAATTTTATTTTGAAATATTATAATCTTAAAATATCAAGTAGTGCAAAAATCGTGCCATAATCCAAAAAATGCCACAATCCAACTCTAACCTACAAAGTTACGCCAAATTGCCCGCAGCAAAAAATAATTCCCCCAAAATCCCACAAATCTCACAAAATATTTCGCTCCGCCTCTCCCTTATGCCTCACACAGATCTCACAGATCCCACAGTTTTGCACGCCTGACGCTAAATCTCACAGATGCTTCACGCACCCTTGCTCCCTTAGGCTCACACAGATCTCCCACAGTTTTGCACGCCTGGCGTTAAATCTCACAGAAGCTCTCCGCACCTTTGCTCCCTTAGGCTCACACAGATCTCGCAGATCCCACAGTTTTGCACGCCTGGCGTTAAATCTAACAGAAGCTCTCCGCACCTTTGCTCCCTTAGGCTCACACAGATTCAACGAGATTCAACAAAAATAATTTGTGTGAGCTTTGGAAATCTGAGTACTCGGAGCACTCAGAGTACTCAGACACGCTCCACGACCCATCTGCCAACCTCTGTGAGATTTAACACCATCAAAAGAAAAATTCAGTGAGAGTGTAATCTGTGTGAGCCAAAAGGAGCAAAGCAGCAGTGAATCATCCGTGAGATTTAACATCAGGCGCGCAAAACTGTGTGTGGAGTGGGATCTGTGGGAGTCCAAAAAACAGCGAGGCTGCGAGATAAAAAAAAGGGCTCGGATTTCACAATCCAAGCCCACACAGGAAAACATTCTAAATATTATCGCTGGTTTCGCTCATCACTGGGCTACTCGCAGCATTAACAATTAACAAAATGCTATAGTTACTTTACAATCTTCTTTGAAGACTTAGTGCCGTCGGTGTAAGTGGTCACTACCACATTCACACCTTCGAATGGACGGTCAGACGACACGCCAAGCAGGTTGTAGTAGGTCACACCAGCCACGGTCTTTTCAGCGTCAACATCTTCCACACCGGTAGAGATATCTGGGTCCTTAACGATGGTGTGGCTCACCTTGGTGATGTAGTAGTTAGAGTTGCTGAGTTCGTTAACCGAAGTCACGTCACCGTTCACCAAGTAGATTTCTACAGTCACCACGCCGTCGAAGGTCTCGGCTTTTTCGCAGATGCCAGCGAAGGAGATGTCAGAATCCACCTTATACCATGCACCATTAGCGCCACCTTCTACAATGCTTCTGCGAGCAGATGTTGCCTTAGGCTTAGAGCCCACTTCGTATTTCTTCATACCCACAGCCTTTGGATAGAATTCACCATCGCTGTGAGCATACCAGTTCACCACGCCTAAGCAACCGTTAAATGCAGAAGTGATATTGCCATAAAGAGCTTGGTTAGCACCATTCACCACATAGTAGTTTGGCAGATAAGCATCGCCCTTCTTCACACGGATAATTGCATTGAGATACTTGGCTGCACGTGAGTCAGGAACCAAAGTAACGTATGCGTCAAGACCGTAGTTGAGGGCTTGTGGGTAGGTCAAGCCACCATCAGCGGCATTACCTGTACCACCAATGTGCGTATTGTTTTGGTTTTCAGCAGCAGGAATTACGAGGTCTTTTTCCTGCTGAATATCACCACCTACAGCGCCCTTAATTCTTTCCTCATGATCTGTGCTTGGAGTCCAGTATGAGTACTGGCTTTCATATTTGCCATTATTCAAGCCATTGTTGTATTGGGTGTTGACACGAGTCAAGAAGCCGGCCTCCACATCGTAAACAGCATAAATCACAAGGCCAACACCACCCACGTCGTTGTGGTTGTCAGCCAAAGCTTCAACAGAAGGAACTGTGAAAGTGATTTGGTGCTGCATACCTGACACCTCATTGTAAGTGAGTTTTTGACTCAATTTCACTTGCTCGTTGTCAGCTCCATTCATCTTATACTCATAGTAGAATCCCTTAAATTTGAATGGATAGAGTGCAGGAGCATTAAGATGCACTTCTTGACCAACGCCCACGGTCAACCATACGTCAGAACCCACAGTGTTGCCTTGTGTAGAAAGTTCGGTTTTTGATGCACCACTGGTTGGCAAACCAATCACCTTGATGTTTCTTACAGGGTTGGTGAAAGTGTAGATTTTAACATCTTTGTTCGAAACCACAGCTGAATTTTTATCCGACACGCAGTAAGCACTCACGCGCAAATACCAGCCCTTCTTCTCAGAAGCAGGGTCGCTGGTGTAGCCCATAGCTTTATACACTTGCTCCCAAGTGAATGATGCTGATTCAGTTTGGAAGATTTTAAGATTCACTTGCTTATCGAGCACACCTTTAGCATTGAAGAATTCAAAGTCATAGAGGGTGTTCACCTTGGCAGTTTCCACATCGTAGATGTCGGGATAGTTCACATAGTTTTGATGTGAAATAGTGATTGTTGGGCGGTCTTCGGTGTTGTAAGAATCGTAAGTTGAAGAATTTGGAGAAATCACAGGAGCATCAATCTTCACAGGATCAGGTTGTTCTGCGCCATCAACGATGTCGCCAATACGGAGGTTGATGTAGTATTGCCCCATCACCCAGTCGCCCCAGTGACGACTGTAAGTGGAAGATGCTTGATCTTTATGACGAATAGCATAAGGATAAGCCTCCATCAGCACAGCGATGGTGCCATCTTCTTGCATAGAGAGCGAGCTGTATTGTGCAGCTTCGTCCATAGCACCAATGCCGGTTTTTGCAGCACCTCCACTTGTATAATCAAATGGGTCGAAGAGGTTGAGGCTTCGAGTCCAGTTCAAGCCACCTGATGTGGACAATTTGGTGTAGTAAGCCGAAAGGCTTGTACGACAGTTTTCACTGCCATATACCATATCCTTTGGCACAGTGTGGAGAATATACTGAGTACCGTCTTTCGCTGCATACTTGATAAGGTCGCCATTACATGGATTGGCCAAGTTCATGCCACTTTGCGAAATCATTGTGGCAGTGGCCTGGGTAGCAGAAGTGAATGTCAAGCGGTAGAACAAGCGATTGCCTGACGCATCTGAGCGTGCAGAAAGAATGTATTGGTCTTTTGCCACCTGCACGAATTGCACTTCATCTAAGTAGTTAGAAGTGTTTTCAAGATAATCCTTGGATGAAATTTTTACTCGTGTCCATTCATTCTTATCTGGGTCATAAGTCAAGCAGTAAATGCGTTGATATTTGGCTGAAGTGTTTGTATAGCCATTGTTTGGAGAGGTGCTTGTGCGCAAGCCCACCAAAGCTTTACCCTTGAGATAGCCTTCGTTTGCCACGCAGATGTTACCTGGAGAGATATTACCACGAAGACGACCAAAGAGGCTTTGGTCCATAGTGTATTCAGAGCTCCAGCTCTTGCCGTTGTCGCGGCTCACTTTCCATACCACATCAGTGGCAGGGTCGGTGGACGAGCCTGCAAGACCGAAGCCGTGGATAGCTGTAGCAACTACTGTACCATTAGAGAACGAAGCAACAGCAGCATCGCCATAGCCCGCCCAGTTGTAGCAGTCTTCACCACTCTGCGAACCTTGGAAAATCACCACATAATCGCTCCAAGTCTTACCATTGTCCGACGAGCGGCGCGAAATCACATCAATGCTGTTGGTCACATCGTGAATGTGCATTTTGCGGGCATCGCTCAATGCCACGAGCGTACCGTCGGAAGCACGGGTGATAGCAGGAATACGATAGTATCTTGAGTATTCTTCAGAGGTAGCAAAATTTTCGTAGCGTGGTGCATAGAGCATCTTGAAATTAGGCACAAGCACACGGCCACCACCTTCACCAGAGTAGTTGTTCACGGTGTTGATGGTTTTATTCGACACCTGGTCAATCACACCACCCACACGAGTGTAGTTGCGCTTTGCGCCACCAATCAAAGGCAAATTCTCCAAGCCACCAATTTCTTCAGCGCTTCTCACGTTGGCTACAAGGTAAATCACATATTCGCCTTCAGGGAGCTTCAGGTTGCTGGTGAAAGTGGTCTCTTCGCCGGCAGCTGGCACTTCATGAGTAGTTCCGAGGAAAAGGGCACCGCAGTTCTTTTCAGGGTTGCGGTAGTCGAAAATGTGAGCGAAGGTATTTTCAAACGTTGCATAAGAGCCATCAGGAGTGTAGTCTTGTCCAGTGTCGCGCTTACGTGCATACACGCTGATTGCGCTGAGGTAGTCAGTATGTCCAAACAAGCGGTAAGTGAGGGTTGGAACATCGTCGGCACTTACGCTTACGCAAGCCATAGCCAACACTTGATTCTTGTTCCCCAAGCCGATATAGCCCACTTCTTGATAGCCGGCATTGGTTTGCCAAGCCTTCAACTGATTGTGAACAGTAGCATCACCGTCGCCCGAACCTGAGCCTGAACCTGAACCATCAGTCACTTGATAGAATGTCCAGTCGGCATTGTTGCTTGGATTATTCACATAACCCATACCATTATTGGTACGGTTTAGATAGCCTTTATATACTGTACCAAATATGGAGGTCTTCCCTTCAACATACAACCTTATCACATTTGGTGTAGTAGCATCCACATCCACGGTATAGTAATTATTAGCAACGCTTGTAGCCCAAGCAAATGAAAAGTCCACACTGAAACGTTTACTTGTCGCTGTTACCTGTGGCACATAGCCATCACCATTCTGAAGGGCAATTTTGTTGCCATCCTTCTTAACGGTGAACACATAGGCATCGGTAATTTCTTTGCTGTCTTTGTCTTTGGTCACTTCCTTGCCATCCTGGTAACCGACCAATTTACCTGTGCCATTGTGGTACATCACCACCTTAGCATCAGGAGCGAGCGTTGAGGGATCAACAGGAGTATCCGAGACTTTGTAAGTCGCGGCATTGGCGCTGAAGCCAAACAGCAACGCAAATAAAACAAGAAGACGCTTTGTTTTCCTTGTCGCGTTTTTGAATTGATTAAAATAAGTCATAATTTTTTTTCAAATGTCGGTCCCGACATTCTTCCCAAATTAAAATTAAAAATATTTTCTTATAAGTGTCTAAAAAAAAACTTGAATAAAATAGAGTAGTTCTAATGCTTGTAAATCACAAGCAACATTTTGTTAAATGTTGCCAACATATTAAATATCAAACATTTAACATATCGGCATCAACTGACTATCATTTCTGAGGTGCAAATTTACTTATAAAAAATATTTTTCAATAGCAATTATCAAAAAAAATGCGCAAATCAGTGCAAAAAAATCATAATAAAGCAAAACCCAAGGAAATCCATGGTTCAGTGGAAAATTCCTGGGGATAGATTACGCAAAGTTGCCGAATTGTGAATGGAATCAAAAACAAAAACATAAAAAACAGCCTTGGAGC
>SAMEA3663083__coassemble_2014_pt1 | contig 6781 bp, 5 predicted proteins | sample SAMEA3663083__metabat2_low_PE_014 | metagenome-assembled genome bin SAMEA3663083 (sample SAMEA3663083) | pig gut metagenome | biome: pig gut; feature: pig-associated habitat; material: faeces | place: France | collected 2012
GACTACGGCACCGACAGCACAGGCGGCATGGACAGCTTCTATGCGGCTTTGGCGCAAGGGAAAAAACTCGGTAGGCCTGTGCGTGTGGCGTATTTGAGCGACTCGTTCGTGGAGGGCGACATCATGCTCGTGGACCTTCGCACCATGCTTCAGAAGCATTTCGGGAATGGCGGACTGGGCTGGTTGCGTTGCCGCACCAATTTCGATGAGGGCACTTTTGCCGCCAACTTGTCGAGCAGCGGCTTCGAGCCACGCCATATCATGAAGGCGCGTTCACTCAGTTTAGCACATTACATTCTCCCACAAGGATATAGCGAGGTGCATGGCACCGCCACCGCCACCGTGGCTTCGCTTTCGGGCGAACAAGCCACCACATGGAGCCGTGCCACGGTGTGGGGCTACACCGATTTGGGCGCCACCGTCACAGGCACTCCCACAGGTGCCACCGTGCAGTGGCGACCACACAAAGGCATACAGCAAGCCCGATTCCACGCGGCCAACATGCGCCGTTTCTCCACCACGGTGAAGGGTGATGCCAAGGTGTTTGGCATGTCGCTTGAAAACGACTACGGCATCGTGGTCGATAACTTCGGTGTGCGTGGCAGTTCGGGTATGCAACTTGCAAACTTGGCGGTGGGCTTGTCGGCAGATTTCGCCCGTCAGCACCCCTACGACCTTGTGATTATCCACTACGGGCTCAACGCCATAGCACAGGCTGGAACGGAGAAAACGTGCTCCTGGTATGTGGCAAACATGAAGAAGTGTGTGGCGCGAATCAGGAAAATTTACCCACGCAGCGCGGTGATGATTGTGAGCGCGTCGGATATGGCCACGCGCAGCCACTCCACAGGCAAGGTGCGCACCATGCCGGCCGTGGAACCCCTCGTGCGCTATCAGCAGAAGATGGCGGCGGAAATGGGTGTGGGATTCATCAATTTCTACGATATGATGGGCGGCAGAAACAGTGTGGTGAGCATGGCAGAGCGTCATCTTGCCGAAAAAGACTATGTGCACGTCAATCGCCGGGGCGGTAAGATGTTGGCGGAGAAATTCACCAAGTCGTTTGTCGCCGGATATGATAACTATAAACGCAAAAAAGCCGCAGGCTACTAAACGATATGGAAACGATATACAACAATTTAGTGCAACTGCTCACCTACGATCCTCAAAGCCCTATCATTTTCAGTAGCGGCTTGTTCTTGGTGCTGTTTGTGGGCTTCACGTTGGTGTACTATCTGCTTCACAACACCTTCACGCCTCGCATTCTTTTCGTCACGCTCTTTTCCTACTATTTCTACTATAAGAGCAGCGGTGTTTACTTCATTCTACTTGCCGTGGTCACGCTGAGCGACTATCTGATAGCCAAGGCGATACACAACAGCAGAGAGGAGAATGCCGACGATTTGAGTTATGGGCGTGGCTATCGCAAGATGCTCGTGCTGCTGAGTTTGGCGGTGGATTTGGGCTTCTTGGGCTATTTCAAATATGCCAATTTCTTCGGTGCCAACTTTGCCCTTATCGTGGGGCAGAATTTCCAGCCGTGGGACATTTTCCTGCCTGTGGGCATCAGTTTCTTCACGTTCCAGAGCCTGAGTTACACCATCGATGTGTATCGTGGCGAATTGCGTCCACTCGATTCGCTGCTCGACTATGCGTTCTATGTGTCGTTCTTCCCGCAACTGGTGGCTGGCCCGATTGTGCGTGCCCGCGACTTTGCGCCGCAAATCCGTAAGCCGCTCGTGATCAACAACCGCATGATTGCGATGGGCGTGTATCTGATTGTGATTGGCTTGTTTAAGAAGGCGGTGATTAGCGACTATATCAGCATCAACTTTGTGGACCGTGTGTTCGACAATCCGCTTCGCTACACTGGTGTGGAGAATTTGTTCGGTCTGATCGGTTATGCCATGCAACTGTATTGCGACTTTAGCGGTTACAGCGATATGGCGATAGGCATCGCGCTGCTGCTGGGGTTCCGCTTCCCTACCAACTTCAATGCGCCGTTTAAGGCCGACAGTGTGGCCGATTTCTGGCGCCGCTGGCACATTTCGCTCTCGTCGTGGATTCGCGACTATGTGTATATCTCGCTCGGTGGCAACCGTAAAGGCGACTTGCGCACCTGCTTCAATATTTTCATCACCATGCTCTTGGCTGGTTTGTGGCATGGTGCGAGTTGGAATTTCGTGATTTGGGGCGCGCTCTTTGGCTTGGCGCAGGTGGCGCACCGCACTTTCAGGGTGAATATCCTGCACCACGACCGCCACTATCGCAGCCAGGGCGTGAAACGCTTCTTTGCGGTGCTGAGCACTTTTGTGTTTGTGCTGTTCACCTTCATGGTGTTCCGCAACGCTGATATGCAGGGCGTGGTGGATATGCTCACCCAAATGTTCACCAAGTTCCACCCCGAAGTGGCTGTGCAGTGCGTCACAGGCTATGTGTGGGTGTTTGTGCTGGTGGTGTTTGGCTTCGTGAGCCACTGGCTTCCACAGGCGTGGGAGAGCAGAATGGTGGCATATCTCTCCAAGTGCAACCTGCTGGTGTATGTGCTGCTGCTCACGGGCGTGATTTTCCTCATTTGCCAAGTGAAGACCAGCGATGTGCAGCCGTTTATCTATTTCCAATTCTAAAAGCGGAATTGGCGTTGATATTAATGATTTTTAACCAAAGTTTTCGTATTTGGGCAAAATTTTGGCACAATATATAAATTATCTTTGCAACGTGAAAATGAAACAAAACTGATAATAATAAAAAATACAATATAATTATGGCAGAAGATATTAAAACTATGTTGGGTGATGCAGCTGAACGCAAGCAATTATCGCCTGAAAAGCTGAAAGCTCTTCAGCTCACTATGGACAAGATTGACAAAACCTACGGTCGTGGATCAATCATGAAACTCGGTGACGAGAACATCGAAAACATTGAGGTGATTCCTTCAGGTTCTATCGGTTTGAACTATGCACTCGGCGTGGGTGGTTACCCTCGCGGCAGAATCATCGAAATCTATGGTCCTGAATCATCAGGTAAGACCACCTTGGCAATCCATGCCATCGCTGAGGCGCAGAAGATGGGCGGCATCGCTGCTATCATCGACGCTGAGCACGCTTTCGACCGCTTCTACGCCGAGCAACTTGGCGTGGACGTGAACAGTCTGCTCATTTCACAACCCGACAACGGTGAGCAAGCCCTTGAAATCGCTGATATGCTGATTCGCTCGTCGGCTATCGACATCATCGTTATCGACTCGGTGGCTGCGCTTACTCCAAAGGCTGAAATCGAGGGCGAAATGGGCGACAGCAAGATGGGTCTTCAGGCTCGACTGATGTCGCAGGCGCTTCGCAAACTCACTGCCACCATCAGCAAGACTAACACCACCTGCATTTTCATCAACCAACTTCGCGAAAAACTCGGCGTGATGTTCGGCAACCCCGAAACCACCACTGGCGGTAACGCGCTGAAGTTCTACGCAAGTGTGCGTATCGACATTCGCCGCATCGGTCAAATCAAAGATGGCGACCAGGTGAACGGTAACCTCACCCGTGTGAAAGTGGTGAAAAACAAGGTGGCACCTCCATTCCGCAAGGCAGAATTTGAGATTCTCTTCGGCCAAGGCATCAGCAAGGTGGGCGAAATCGTTGACCTCGGCGTGCAGTTCGGCATCATCAAGAAGAGCGGCGCATGGTTCTCTTACGAGGGCACCAAGTTCCAAGGTCGCGACACGGCTAAGCAACTCATTGCCGACAACCCAGAACTTGCCGAAGAACTCGAAGCAAAAATTTTCGCCGCTATGCGTGGTGAAACGCTTGATGAGGAAACTGAAGCATAAATTCAATAATCCTTTATAAAAAACATCTTTTTAGTGGTTAGAGGGGCATGGTTATTCACCCTCAACGCCCCCTTCGGTATGCGCGACGCACCCCGAAGGGGGCTCCCCATTTCACCCCACCACAGACCTTTTGCACTCCGATTCTGTTGATTCCTTTCATCTATTAGGTAGGTATGTATTCCTGTAAATAAATTGTTGCTCGTTCTTTATTGTGATTAATTTTGCGCAAAAGTGTATATGATTAAAATATAGTAATACAAAATATTTATGTAGTGCGATATATGTGTAGATATTGATTATATATTTAAATATAGCCATGGAAACACTATTTTTATGGATAAAAAATATTTTTGTGTGTAAATATTTGCTTATTTTCATACAAGTGTGTATATTTGTGGACGAATTAAAAACTAAAATATCTAATTATGGCAACTTTATCTAGGAGAAAAAGGTTTGAGAAGGTCGCATCGGGCCGCGTTCAGAAAGTTATTGACACGCTGAACTTATTGCAGAACTGTGCTAATACCAATAATTATGAGTATGATGACAATGATGTTGAACTCATGTTTGGTGAAATCAACAAAGCGTTAAAAGAAGCTCGTAATGCTTATATAAGCGCAAAAAATAAGGAGTGCAAAAAAACCTTTTCGTTTGACAAAAAGTAATCTTTAACATTTTATTTTGCTATGGCTAAATGGACGTTTGCAGAATCAACTGTAGGATTGATTGACCAAGGTCCTAACAATTCTACGGCTGAACATTTCAAGTCTCAAGATATTTTTTCTGCACTTGTTAGAGAGTCTATCCAAAACTCTCTAGATGTACCGTTGTATAGTGACAGACCAGTGAAAGTAAAGTATGCTTTTGGTAAAATTGAAGGTTCTTTAAATGATGATTTGCGAGAAGTTGAACAGCACGTTAAAGCATCGTTTGAGGCAAATCAAGATAGTTCGCAATATCAACGGATGGCAAGTTTTATTGATGAACATGCAGGACAAGATATTTCATATTTAAAAGTGGCAGACTATAACACTACAGGTATGGACTACGAGAAAGACAATAATTCTTGTGGTTTCTATAGTTTTGTTGAGTCAACAGGAAAATCAAATAAAAGTATTGAAGGCTCTGGGGGGTCTTATGGATTTGGAAAAGCTGCATATTATGAGTTTTCCAATACGCGTAGCGTTTTGGTGTCGTCAAGGACGGCTGAGGGAGCATGTGCGTTTAGAGGCTGTTCAATGCTGTGTACACATGTGTTAAATGGCAAAAAATATGCTTTTTCCGGATTTTTTGACCTTGGTGATGATGAACCTATTCAAGAAAATGACAAAATACCCCTAATGTTTAGAAGGAACGAACCAGGGTCTGATATTTATATCCTTCATGTTGAAGACGATGTTACCAAGATGCAAGACTACGAGGATAGTATTGTTCGTTCTGTATTGTTGAATTTTTGGATGGCAATTTATAGCGAGAGGCTTGTTGTCTCATTTGATTGGGAAGATGATGGAGAAGATGAAATCATCATCTCCAAGGACAATCTTGAAAAACTGATGATTGATTACTTCCCACAGATGCAAGACAGATCCGACGAGACAAATGAATATTGTAATCCTAGACCGTATTATGAAGCAATTAAAAATGCTGTGGATTTTAATCCTGATGCTGAAGACCAAAACTGTGTGCTGTTCCATGATGACAATCTGAAAAATGTAGGCAAAATCAAGTTTTATTTGATGCGCAACATAGGCACTCGAGACCGCTATATACGAATGAGAAAAAGATATATGGTTATTGACAGTGTTAGATTGAATGGTCAGCGAGGTATTAGTGGCGTTTTAATTTGCGAGGATGGTGTCGCCAATGATTTCTTGAAAAAAGCAGAACCTCCAGCTCACGACAAATGGGACATTAAGCGTGTAGAGAATTTTAAAAATCAGCCTGGAACAGCAGAGGGGAAAGCATATAAAGCGATAAATGCTATTAGGAGATATGCTTCTGAGTGTGTCAAACTCTTCTTTGCTAATGCGTCAAGTACCGAAACAGAAATTGATGGTCTTGAAGATTTTCTGTATTCGACGGAAGATGATGGCAAGAAAGCAGGTCAAAATCACAGTATGATGGGAGAAGATACAGGTAATAAGACTGATAAAGAAAGTGGTTGTCACGAAACATCACCTAATGGTCCAACTATGGTCTCGGGGGGTGAGACAACGAACACAGGTCAAGTTACGATTGATACCATAGGTCCTAAAGGAAACGAATCAGGAGGAGCAAAAGGCCCTGGAGTCTCTGGTGGGCAAAAGGGGAATGGTGGTAGCAAGGGAGGCGAACACCCTCGTGTGAATCCGAAAGAAGGTGATGGTGATGATGCAAATCTAAGAGAAATTAAAGATGTGTATTGCAAGTCCACGACCAAAAAAAGTGATGATGGGTTGGTCTATTCTGTCAAGATACGATCTAAGGAAGATCTTGAAAAAGCCGATATTGTTATCGTCACACAAGGTGAAGATGGAGAAGAAGCGATTCCATTAACTTGGTGCGACAAAGGCTCTTTTAGAGGAAATGTGATTAGTGATGTGGATATCAAAGCTGGTGCGGTAAATACCATACAATTCCGCTTTGAGGATAATATTAAACATTTAATATCTCTTGTTGCGTATGTTAGCAAATAACTTCCATTTTCCATATCCCGTTTTGACGGCATATAGTGATGATGTCCAACCACCTTTGGACAAACATAACGTTATTGTTGGAAACATTGAGAAAGATGATAGCAATTGTTACATCCTTCCAGTAAAACTTGTTATGACGAACTCAGGCTTGCTATCATATATACAAGACGGGAAAGTTGAGTTTGTCATAGAAGTGGACTGCCCAAGCACACATTATAGAAGATGTCTCAAAGGCAGTTCTGAAAAATTCGAAATTAAGTTACCCTCAAAAGAAGTTGCA
>SAMEA3663083__coassemble_3023_pt1 | contig 4983 bp, 6 predicted proteins | sample SAMEA3663083__metabat2_low_PE_014 | metagenome-assembled genome bin SAMEA3663083 (sample SAMEA3663083) | pig gut metagenome | biome: pig gut; feature: pig-associated habitat; material: faeces | place: France | collected 2012
TCAATCATTTGACGCGGACGCGAAGTATCGCGTCCCTACCATGCAAAATCGTTTTGGAAGATTTGATACAACCTCCTTCCAAGAAATTATGTTATCCCCAGGAATTTTCCACTGAACCGCCATAACGACAACACTATAACGTAGGGACATGCCTTCGGCATGTTTCAATCGCAAGACAACATCGAAACATTTCAAAGGCATGTTCCCACAAAGTGCCGGCAATTTGTTAGAAGCGGTGGAGGGTGTGGGTGAGGACTGTGCGGCCGAGAAGGGAGAGAATGATAGCCACCTTGTTGCGTAGGCGCACGTTGCCATCGGCAAAGCACGATCGGCGCAAGCGCAGAATGCCTTTCCAACTGCGTGTGGTGATCGGCGCAAATTGCTCATCGCGAAGCGGTGCCAAGCGAAGCATATTGAAATAGGCGCTAAGCAAGCGGCTGCGAATGGCTTTGAGGTGCAGCGGAAACTCGTGTGGCGCACGGCGTTCGAGGTCTTCGAGAATGTCGAGAATGTGCGCACGGCGCGAATTGAATGTGGTGATGATACTGCCTTGGCGCTGGCGATAGTAATACAGGCGCTGAGGGGTGAACGCCACGGTTTGGGAGTTTTGCATCACTGGCATCAGCACGGCAAGGTCTTCGTAGAGCATTCCCACCGGGAATCGCACATCACGAAAAACGCTGGCATCGTAGAGGCGCGCGCATACCGATTGCGTGAGTCCTTTTCTTTGGTAAAAGATATGGTTGGCAGCTTCTGCTGCGGTATAAGTACGAGAATGACTTGCATCGTCGGGCTTTGGCACTGCATCGACATCGGCATAAAGGTGCCACCCACAGAGTGCTGCCTGTGCCCCGCTCTCCCGAATGAGCTGGCAGAGCACCTCCACATACTGCGGAGCGATAAAATCGTCGCTATCCACAAAGGTGACATAACGGCCTGTGGCATAATCGAGAGCGGTGTTGCGTGCGGCACTCAATCCGCCGTTGGGCTGATGCACCACGCGAAAACGATTGTCGCGCGACGCCCATTCGTCTGCTATTTTTCCGCTGCCGTCGGTGCTGCCGTCGTCCACCACAATCACCTCCAAATGGGCATACGACTGGCTGGCAATGCTCTGCAAGCACTGCTGCAAATACGCGCCCACATTATACACAGGCACAATCACAGAAACCAACGCCTCTTTCACACCGAAAAATTTAATTCTCACACAGATTCAACAAATTCAACAGATTTTTTAATTAATTATCGGAGCACTCCGAGCACTCTGAGAGCTCCGAGTACTCCGATAACATAAATCATGTGTGAGCCAGTTTTATTTTACTTTCCATTCGAAGCCTTCTTTCGTGTCTTTCACGTCGAAGCCGGCTTCGTTCATCTTGTTGCGGATAAGGTCGGAAGTAGTCCAATCTTTGTTGGCTTTGGCTGTCTTGCGGATGTCGAGCAGCAAGTCCACAGCCTTGCGGTAAGGCTCAAGGTTCACGCTACCAGCGTCGCCAGCCGAGTCGTCGCGCACACCGAGCACATCGAAAAGGTAGGTTTGGAACACGCTCTTCAATTCGTCGATGTCGGCTTGCGTCATGGTGGCGTTGCCGTCGTTCACCTGATTGATTACCCTGCAAGCGTCGAACAGTGTGGCAATCACATTTGGCGTGTTCAAGTCGTCGTTCATCGCTTCGGCGCAACGCTCGCGGTAGTTTTCGAGTTTAGCCGAGGTGGTGTCGGCGGCCTTGAGGTCGCAAAGTCGGTGCCAGCCGTCCATCATTCGCTCGTAAGCCTTTTCCGCCGCCTTGAGTGCTTCGTTCGAGAAGTCAACGGTGCCACGGTAGTGGGCCTGGAGAATAAAGAAGCGAATGGTCATTGGGGTGTAGGCTTGGTCGAGGCTTGGGTGGTCGCCGCTGAAGAACTGGGCGAGGGTGATGAAGTTGCCAAGCGATTTACCCATCTTCTGACCGTTGATGGTAATCATATTGTTGTGCATCCAGTAGCGCACCATGTCTGAGCCCTGCGATGCCACAGCCTGCGCAATCTCACATTCGTGGTGAGGGAACACGAGATCCATGCCGCCACCGTGAATGTCGAAGTGCTTGCCAAGGTACTTGCGTCCCATGGCAGTACATTCGCAGTGCCAACCTGGGAAACCGTCGCTCCAAGGCGATGGCCAGCGCATGATATGCTCAGGCGATGCCTTTTTCCAGAGGGCAAAGTCGGCTTGGTTGCGCTTTTCGCCCACGCCGTCGAGTTTGCGGCTGGCATTGATGATGTCGTCGAGGTTGCGGCCCGACAACACGCCGTAGCGGTGGTCCTTGTTGTATTTTTCAATATCGAAATACACGCTGCCGTTGCTCTCGTAGGCATAGCCATTGTCGAGAATTTCCTTCACGAGTTGCTCTTGCTCGATGATGTGGCCTGTGGCGTGAGGTTCGATGCTTGGTGGCAGCACATTGAGTTGGTCCATAGCCGCGTGGTAGCGGTTGGTATAGTATTGGGCTATTTCCATTGGCTCCAGCTGCTCAAGGCGTGCCTTCTTTTCAATCTTGTCGTCGCCTTCGTCGGCATCGTGCTCAAGGTGGCCAACGTCGGTGATGTTACGCACATAGCGCACCTTGTAGCCCAGCGACTTGAGGTAGCGGAACAGCACGTCGAATGTGATGGCTGGGCGCGTGTGACCAAGATGTGGGTCGCCGTAAACGGTTGGGCCGCACACATACATACCTACCGAGCCTTCGTTCAGTGGCACGAAGTGTTCCTTGCGACGAGTGAGCGTATTGTAGATAAATAATGGATGTTGCATAATTAATGGGGTTTAATTATTCAGATATTTGGTATAAATGAATGTGTGGCTATCGAATTAAGCCTGGCCCTTTGGCAGAGGGAAATCGATGATGCCATCGTCGGCTGGACGGCCGCTCACTGGCACACGTTGCTTGATTTCGCCGAAAGTGGCTTCGTATTGCTGCACATTCTGTTGGAGAGCAAACATCAGTTGCTTTGCGTTTTCAGGCGTCATAATCACACGGCTCTGAACGCGCGCCTTTGGAGTGTTTGGCGCAAGGAGAATCATGTCGATGAAGAAATCGTTAGGTCCGTGGGTGATTACAGCCAAGTTGGCGTAGCGGCCTTGCATTTCTTCGTTTGGCACTTCAATTTGAATTTGTTGTTGTTGGTTGTTGTCGTTGTTGTTTGCCATTGTTGTATGGTTTTGTTTGTTAATAATCTGTTTTTTTATATGTTTATCGCTTCGTAATGCCGAAGCAGTAAGTTTTCACTTTTGGATAAGTCAAATCCTCCACATGCACACGAATGGCGTGGCAGTTTTTGCGGCTGATGGCGGCACCCACGTAGAACGACCCGTAGCAAGTGCGCCAGAAGTAGGTGTTTTCAGCCCCTATCAGGTCGTGAATGAGGTGCACATCTATCGTGTCGCTGTTGAGCGTCGCGCGGTCGGCCATCATATACAGCGCACGCGCCTTGGTGGTGTATTCCACCTCGCATCGGAGGTTGATGTAATTGCCTGTGCGCCAAAGTGCGCCGAGCCTTATCGGGTGCTTTGGATATTCCGCCACAGGCTTCACATTCACACGGAGCGAATCGCTTGCCACGTTGCCATAGTTGAAGCCATACACCGTGATGCGGTGCGCCTCATCGGGCGCGGAGTAACTGAGCAGCACACGCTGCCCCACCTTGATATGCTCCGGCTCGTCCATCGCCGCCACCATGTCGATGGGCTCGGCATCTTCGGGACCGATATATTGCCATCGCGCCAATCCGTCGGCATATCCGAGGTAGGTGACGAAATCGTAGCGTCGTGCCTCCACCACATCGTCGTCGCCATCGCCACTGTTGCAAGCCGAGAGCGCGCCAAGCATGGCTATCAGCACCACTGCGTATGTCCACCACCCTTTGAGCATATCCCTTTTTCTTATACGATAATCTCGCTTTCAGGCTCTGGTGTCACTATCAGTCCGTCGCGCATGTGAAGCACACGGTCGGTGTCGCCGGCAAGCGACTCGTCGTGCGTCACAATCACGAAAGTTTGCTTCATCTCGTTGCGCAGCGTGAAAAACAATTTGTGCAACTCCTGCTTGTTCTGCGTGTCGAGGCTGCCCGAAGGCTCGTCGGCAAGAATCACGGCAGGCTTGTTGATGAGCGCACGCGCCACAGCCACACGCTGGCGTTCGCCACCCGAAAGTTGGGCAGGCTTATGCTCAAAGCGGTCGGAAAGGTTCATATAACTGAGCAATTCCTTGGCGCGGGCAAAGGCGTCGGAGCGCTTCTCACCACCGATAAGAGCCGGCATTGCCACATTTTCAAGCGTGGTAAACTCCGGGAGCAACTGGTGGAACTGAAACACAAAACCGATGTTACGGTTGCGGAATCGTGCAAGTTCCTTATCTTTAAGGGCCAGCACATCGGTGCCGTCGAACAGCACGCTACCGCTATCAGGCTTGTCGAGCGTGCCGATAATTTGCAGCAGAGTGGTCTTACCTGCACCACTTGGCCCCACAATCGACACAATTTCGCCATCGCCGATAGTAACGCTCACCCCCTTGAGCACCTCAAGGTTGCCATATCGCTTAATAATATTCTTAACATCAATCATCTTCTCAAAAAAACTCACCTCCAAGCCCCAGCACAGCCACCCAAAGCGCAGGCAAAAGCCCACCCAAAAGAGCGGCTAAAAGCCAAAGTCCACCTTTCCAAAGCACAGGCAAACCCCAATCAAAGGAGCGGCGGAAAGCCAAAGGCTCAAGCCCCAGCAAAAAGCCGAATGTGGCGGAAAGCCAAAAATGGCAGAAGCCCAAAGGTCTTAATTTGCAAAGTTATCAAAATCTTTCCACATTCCCCCGCTTTCCCCCCAAAAAATCTACACCTCCCCATGTTTACGACTCAGTGGAGAAATACTGGGGGACAGAAACAAAAACATAAAAAACAGCCTTTTGGCGTTGCCAGTGCTTCGCACCTGTCGTTAGCGCTGTGGCATGT
>SAMEA3663083__coassemble_3718_pt1 | contig 4317 bp, 4 predicted proteins | sample SAMEA3663083__metabat2_low_PE_014 | metagenome-assembled genome bin SAMEA3663083 (sample SAMEA3663083) | pig gut metagenome | biome: pig gut; feature: pig-associated habitat; material: faeces | place: France | collected 2012
TGGGTCTGTCTCCAAGCTGCGCTCGCAAGCGAGCTTGCATGGAGTTAACCACAATTTGCCGTTTCCAACGGCTCAAAATCCCTCTTTTCAACTTTTTCAGTGCTTTCGATACTTCGCGTCCGTGTTAAATAGTTGTTTTTCAATGTATTATCACGATTGTAGGCGGACGTGATGTATCACGTCCCTACCATTTTCTTTTTGACATATTTTGGTATCTTCGATGCTGTTGGCTTTTGGGGCTTTTTGGTGTAGCATTTTGATGCCGTTTTTGAAAAAAATCTAATTTGGATTACTTTGGATGACTACAAATTGTGATTTTTAACCATAATTTTGTAACTTTGTATCGTTTTTTGAAATATGTGAAAAAACAGAAAACATTTTAAACGTTGTTTAAAACATACACAGACGGTCAATCCTAAGTATAACATATAGAATAATTATGGATAAGATTATCAGCAAACTTTTGGAAATTAAATGGTTAGCGTCAATTAAAGCAAATACAGCACCACGATGGATGGTATTGTTTGTCGACCTTATCATCATCTCCTGCAGTTTTCTTCTTTTGGCTACCAGTGAGGCGTTTATTCCTGGTCACTCTGTTAGCTCACTCGTTTTCCTCCGCAACTGGGGTATAGTGCTTGCAGTGTATTTGCTGATGATTTTTATCACCAAAAGCTACACTTCCGTTATTCGTCTGTCGGTTTTTGAAGACCTTTACCGCGAATTTTTGGTGGTGGCAGGTAGCACGATTTTACTTTTGATCATCAATGCCGTGTTGTCGGCTTGCTCTTACGAAGACTTGGCTCGCTCTTGGGATATCGTTATTATTGGTGCCATTTCATTCTCGTTCCTTGTGATGGAGCGATTGCTTATCAAGCACGCCTATTCAGTGCTTAGGCAGTACGACTCTTCCGAACGCAAGCGTGTGTTGGTGCTTGGCACTTCGATCGAATCGATTATTCTGGCAAACGCTTTGAAAACTGAGATTGGCGGTAAATACTTGCCAATTGGCTTGTTGGCTGAAAAAGGAGCGAATCCACCTGCTCAAATCAGTGGTTTCAAGGTGTTCCCCTACGATGAAAATACGCTGGTCAACACTTTCGTGGAAAACAGCATTCACGCTCTTATTTTCAACCACGACAAGGTGAAACTTGTGGGCCGTGAGTATGCCGATTTCTTTATCAACAACAACTTGCGCATTCTCTCTCTCAACCACGTTGAGGAATTTTCTGGCGATGAGAATGGCGATGATAAGGGTGCAAATATCTCCACCCACGTTAAGAACGTGCAGATTGAAGACCTCTTGGGCCGCGACCCTATCGTGCTCGACAATTCGCTCGTGCGCTCCAATATCCGTGGTTCGGTGGTGATGATTACCGGCGCCTGTGGCTCGATTGGTAGCGAAATCGTTCGTCAGGTGGCAACTTATAAGGCTAAGAAAATCATCTTGGTCGACCAAGCCGAAACCCCTATGCACGACATGGCACTCGAAATGAAGGAGAAATTCCCCGAAGCTGACATCGTGCTCTTTATGGGCGACGTTCAGAACCGCGACCGTATGGAGCGTGCATTCGCCGAATACCGTCCACGATTCGTGTTCCACGCTGCGGCATACAAGCATGTGCCTATGATGGAAATCAACCCATCTGAAGCAGTGCTCACCAATGTGATGGGTACGAAAAACATTGCCGACCTTGCGCTCAAATACGATGTGTATAAGTTTGTGATGATTTCTACCGACAAGGCTGTGAACCCAACCAATGTGATGGGCTGCACCAAGCGTCTGGCAGAGGCTTACACTCAATCACTCTTCTTCGATGCAAAGCGCAAGGGTAAGAAAACCCAATTCATCACCACTCGCTTTGGCAATGTGCTCGGCAGCAACGGCTCTGTGATTCCTATTTTCCGCCGACAGATTGCAGAGGGTGGACCGGTCACCATCACTCACCGCGACATCATTCGCTACTTCATGACCATTCCAGAGGCTTGTAGCCTTGTGCTTGAGGCTGGCTGTATGGGTAACGGTGGTGAAATCTATGTGTTCGACATGGGTAAACCAGTGAAGATTTACGATTTGGCTACTCGCATGATTTCGCTCGCAGGTCTGCGCCCAGGTGTGGATATCGAAATCAAGGAAATCGGTCTTCGTCCGGGCGAAAAGCTCTACGAGGAACTGCTCAACGATAAGGAGAAAACACTCGACACCACCGAAAACGATAAGATTATGGTGGCGAAAGTGCGTACCTACGACTTCAACACCGTGTACGACAATATCTCCAACATCATTTCGTTTGCCGAACATGGAAATGTACACGACATGATTAAGAATATGAAGATGTTCATTCCAGAATACCACAGCAATCATTCTGAATTTGAACAAATCGATAAGGAAATTGAGGCTGAGCACAGCAAGGGCGTGAACGATAAGCCTGCGCAAGAATCCGAGATTTTCTATTAATTTTTACTACTCATAAATAAGCAATCGTCACCAATATGTGGATAGTACTGGCTATAGTCTCGTCTATTAGCCTCGGCTTTTACGACATAGTTAAAAAATTGGCGCTTGAGGGCAACAACGTGTTCCACGTGTTGTTCCTCAACACCTTTTTTTGCACTCTGTTTATGTCGCCAGTGCTGATCTACACCCTTGGTGATATGGACGGCAACTTCGTCCACCCCATGAGCCACTTTTATCTTTTCGTGAAGGCGGTGATTGTGACCGCTTCGTGGTTGCTGGGCTATTTCTCCATCAAAAACCTGCCGCTCACCATTCAAGCCTCCATCAATGCCGTTCGCCCCATTCTGGTGCTTGTGGGTGCGCTCATCATCTTCGGCGAGTGTCCCAGTCCGCTCCAGTGGATTGGTATCGTGTTGGGCTTCGTGTCGCTGGTGTGGGTAGGCTTCATCGGGCATAAGGAGGGAATCTCGTTCACGCAAAACAAGTGGCTTTGGGCAGGCTTGGCAAGCGTGCTGCTGTGGGCTGCGAGTGGACTCTACGACAAGTTCCTCATGCTTCATTTCAAGCCCCTGAATGTGGAGGCTTGGTATTCGTTCTATCAGTTGGTGATTATGTCGGTGGTGATGGCACTGTTGAGGTTCCGCAAAAAGCGCTTCGACAAATTCCAGTGGCGCTGGTCAATCCTCTTCATTTCTTTCTTCATTTGTGTGGCCGACTTGACATTCTTCATGTGCCTCTCCGAGCCTGGCTCAATGGTGTCGATAGCCTCAATGATACGCCGATGCAGTGCCCTCGTGGCATTCATCTATGCCGTGATTGTGCTCCGCGAAGGCGACCTCAAACTCAAAATCATCGACCAGTGCATCCTCATCGCCGGCGTCCTCTGCATGGTCATCGGCAGCCTCTAATCCCCCTCCCCAGCCCCCCTCTGTTCTCCCACCTCAGTCCCCCCCTTCCCTCTGTTCTCCCACGAAAACAAAAACATAAAAAACATCCTTGGAGGAATGTGGGATGCTTCGCATCTGGCGATGATATTGTGCGCTTTGCGTCATTGGAAACGAGTTTCCATGCCGCCAATCACACAATATCTTCGCCACCCTCTACCGAGGGCTAACCACATTCCTCCAAGGACAAAAACCACTCGCCTTACGGCGAAAAACCCTGCCTGCCTCCTTTATAAAAACCGAAAGTAGTAATCTAAAAAAAACTACACAACCTAATGTCCGATTTGGGTTAAAACACGTACATCACATTTTGTTCAAAATCCAAATAATAACGCTCGCTTTGGTCTTTTATAGGAGCAAAATTGTAAAGAATACCGATTTGAACTTTCGTAAGGCGCATATAGTTCCACAACTGTTGACGATGCTCTGGTCCAAGAGCGGCAACAGCCTTACATTCAATTATCATATTATCTTTTACCAAAAAATCCACATGGTGCTTGTGGTTAATGCGCTGGCCATGAAACTCTACAGAGAAATAAAATTCACGCACGGCAAGAATATTCTTCTCTTGAAACGCAATTTCCAGCGCATCTTGATACATGTATTCGTTGAGAAACGGTCCCATATCATTGTGAACGATTTGGCAACACCCAGCTATGTCATAACAATAGTTCTTTAATTTCACTGCCAAATCGGGGTTGAAATCTGCTAATTTCTGAATTTTAAAGTACATGCGTTGGTAATTGGTTGGTTTTTAGTTCAAATCAGTTTGCAAAGCAAATGTATGAATAAATCCATTCTTATCAAAATCTAAGGTCTATTATATTTCGCAATTATAAGGAAGATGTGAATGTGGAATGGCTGGGTTGAATGGTTGGGTTGAATGGCTGTGTTGAATGGCTGTGTTGAATGGTT
>SAMEA3663083__coassemble_3989_pt1 | contig 4110 bp, 4 predicted proteins | sample SAMEA3663083__metabat2_low_PE_014 | metagenome-assembled genome bin SAMEA3663083 (sample SAMEA3663083) | pig gut metagenome | biome: pig gut; feature: pig-associated habitat; material: faeces | place: France | collected 2012
GCGAAGCACTGGCATCGCTAAAAGGCTGTTTTTTATGTTTTTGTTTCTGTGCCCCGAGCATTTATCCACTTAACCGCAAAATGAGAAAAGGCATATCCTGATTGGGGATATGCCTTTTTAAAATGCGTTTTGTGAATTTTGGGGGTTAGCGGCGGCCGCCTGACACGTCCACGCTGCCACTGTTGCCGTTGCTGTGGCTTTTTGTGCTGGTGGCTTTTTGTGCAGGCATGGTTTGGGTGGGCGTGGTGCTCAAGGTTGCTCTACCAGTGTTAGGAGCCACTTTAGTGGCGGTAGATGTTTGCTTGCGTGAAGTTACGCCACCGCTGGAGTTGCCACCATGGTCACGGGTAGGGCGATTGTAGTTGCCGTTGCCGTTATTGTTGTTGTTTCGGTTGTTGTTATTGTTGTAATTGCCGTTATTATTGTTGTTAGGGCGCTTGCCACCGCCGTAGTTGCCGTTGTTTTTGTTGCTATTGTTGTTATGGCGGTTGTAGTTGCCTGGGTTGGCGTTGTTGCCATCGCCAGGGCGTCGGCCGTTGCCCGATGAGTAGTGATGCTTGCGGTTGTCGCGGTTAGCGTCGCGATAGCCTTGGTCGTAGCCACTGTCGTAACCGCTGTTGTAGCCGTTGCGGTATGCGCTACGAGGCAGGTTGTTGGCGCGACGCACGCTCATTGTGCCATAGGAATCGTATGGGAGGTAATACACGTTGTTGTAATAGTAGTAGGTGGTGCCTTCGTAGTAGTAAGGCGAGCCATACATCACCACGTCGTTATAACTTGGTTCGTCGAATATGCCGCAAGATGTGGTCACAAGCGCCATGAATGCGAGCATTGCCAATATGTTCATCTTTGCTTTCATAATGCTGTTGTTTTTTTGATTCTGCAATCTCGTTGTTTGTTGAATAGACAACCGATTGCAGATTTGGTTTAATGAATATTGTTGATTATTTGTATAATTCTTTCTTTAGCCTCACAGGGGTGGAGCCACTGTATATCAGGGTCTTTTGCATACCATGTGAGTTGCTTTTTGGCATATACCCTCGTGTTTTTCTTCATTCGCTCACGAGCGGTGATAAAATCCATGGTGCCATCGAAGTAGGCAAACATTTCCTTGAAACCCACGGTGTTGAGCGAATTGTAGTGGCGCAAGTGGTACACACTCCGTGCCTCTTGCTCAAACCCAGCCTCCATCATGGCATCTACACGGCGGTTGATGCGGTCGAAAAGTTCGGCGCGCTCCATATTGAGCCCGATTTTCACGATGCGAAACGGCCGCTCTTTCTTGTTGCCTGTGCGAAACGAGGTGTAGGTTTTGCCCGTCTGTCGGCACACTTCTAAGGCGTGAACTATTCGTTTCGGGTTCTTCTTGTCCACGATGGCGAAGTATTCGGGGTCGGATTGCTCCAGTTCCTTCAGAAGTGGTTCCAAACCGTGCAGCGCCAATTCTTGCTTGGCTTGCGTGCGGATTTCGTCGGTGATGTCGGGCACGATGTCGATGCCCTTGCACACCGCATCCACATACATCATGCTGCCACCGCATAGCACCGCATAGTCGCCTTTCGCCCAAAAATTAGGGAGCAGTGCCATCACATCGGTTTCAAACTGCGCCGCGCTGTAATATTCGTCAAGATTCTTAAACGCCACAAAATGATGCTTCACCAGCGCCTGCTCCTCGGCTGTGGGTGCGGCGGTGCCAATGGGTATGTCGCGAAATATCTGCCGGGAGTCGGCGTTGATAATCTCGCACCCCAAATGCTGAGCCACAGCAATGGCAACCGCAGTTTTGCCAATGCCGGTAGGCCCAGTAATCACTATAAGCGTCTTTTCGTTCATTGTTTTTTGGGGGAGGTCAACGAGTCAACAGGTCAACGAGTTTGGGTCTGACAAGTCCGACAAGTCTGACAGGTCTGACGGAAACACCATCATTTCAAAAGCCAGAGGCTATCGTCTTAACTTCTTTAACTTCTTAACTCCTTAACTTCTAAAAAAAATCTCCTTAACTTCTTGATTAAAATAAAATCTTATTTCCTTCAAGGGCGGTGATTTGTGCCAGTGATTCCACGCGGTAGCCACCGTCGATAAGTAGTTTTCTGCCGTTTTGGAAAGTTTTCTCAATCACGAAGCCGAAGCCTGCAATTTTGCAGCCAGCCTGGTTTGCCAACTCGATGATGCCTTGGGCGGTGTTGCCTCTTGCCAAGAAGTCGTCGATTACCAAAATGCGGTCGTTGGGCTGGAGAAATTCCTTACTTGCGCAGATGGTGACATCAATGTTTTTGGTGAAGGAGTGCACCACGGTCGAAAGCATGTTCTGCATCGTGGATGGTTTCTTCTTCTTGACAAACACCACTGGGCGGTGAGTGGCTATGCCCATGGCTATGGCTGGTGCTATGCCGCTGGCTTCGATAGTCACAATCTTATTGTAATCACTGTCTTTGAAGCGCTCGGCAAACTCTTTGCCGATAGCCATCATCAGGTCGGGATCCATTTGATGGTTGATAAAACCATCCACTTTCAGTATGCCACCGTCGAGGCACTTGCCCTCGCTTAGAATACGGTCTTTGAGTAATGGGAAGTTATTCATGCAATGAATGTTTTTACAAAATTAATCATTAATTCCCGAAAATGCACTATATTTGCACCAACTCCTAACGATTTAAATTTCCAGACTATGACAGATGCAATAGGACGCAAAAAATATGACCTCGACCGCACGGTGCGGTTGGTGCTCACTTGCGCAAGTGTAGGCTTGGGCGTGTTTTTGATTAATTACTTGAGTAGCATTTTGTTGCCTTTTGTGGTGGGTTGCCTGTTGGCGTATATGCTGGAGCCGGTGGTGCGATTCTTCATGCGAGTGTTTCATTTGAAAAACCGTATGTTCCCTGCGCTGCTCACCATGACGCTTTTCTTTGGCGCATTGTTTTTGGCTTGCTGGTTTTTGATTCCGTCGGTTATCGAATCGTTTGTGGATATGGGCAAACTGCTCGGCAAATACATCACCCACGAGGTGAAATCTTCCACCATGCCCGACTGGCTGCTTCAGTTCGTGAACGAGTATCTGAGCGCCGAAAAGTTGGAGGCGATGTTCTCAAAGGATCAGATTTTCGACTTCTTTAAGAGTGTGATGAGCGGCACGGTGTCGGTGGTGGGCACTACCATTCATTTTGTGCTTGCGGTGGTTTCGTGGCTGGTGGCATTGCTGTATATGTTCTTCGTGCTGCTCGACTACGATATCATTGCTCGTGGATTCAAGGCAAGTGTGCCAAAGCCATATCGCCATACCGTGTTCCGCATCTTCAACGATGTGACAGGCACCATGCGACGCTATTTCCGTGGCCAGGCGTTGGTGTCGCTGTGTGTAGGCATTATTTTCGCCATAGAGTTTTCTATCATCAAACTGCCGATGGCTATTGTGTTTGGTCTTTCAATTGGCGTGATGAATATGGTGCCATACCTCCAACTCGTTTCCATTCCGTTTGCGGCATTCCTTTGCGTGGTGCAATCGGTGGCTACTGGCGCGCCGCTCTGGCCGCTGTTTGGCTGGACTTTTGCCGCCTACTGCATTTGCCAAGCCATTCAGGATTTGGTGCTGATTCCTCTGATTATGCGTTCGCAAATCGGACTTCGCCCGGCCATCGTGTTCTTGGCGTTGGCGCTTTGGGGCTATGTGTTGGGCTTTATCGGACTGATTATCGCTTTGCCTCTCACTTCGTTGCTCATTTCGTACTACAACGAGTTTATCCTCCATGTGCCTAAAATTCCGTCAAGCAAACGCAAATCCAAAATCGACGAGGTGAAAATGGACGCCGTGATTGAGGAAAAGGTGAAACAGCACCTTGAAGAACACATGGACGAATTTCTCGAAGAACACCTCGACGACATCAAACAATCAAAAAACAAGTAATCTAAAAAATCATTACACGGCCTAATTGCCGGTTTGGGTACCCAAATCGGTAATTAGGGCTTGTGGTATTTCGGATTTTTAGAAGAATGAATTTTGCTTCAATTTTTCTGCAAAGCCCCCAAAATACGTTTGCATGGTAGGGACGCGATAATTCGAAAGCACTGAAAATATACGTGTTTTTGGGGGATTTTTGAGGGCAAGGGGCGTTT
>SAMEA3663083__coassemble_4210_pt1 | contig 3936 bp, 3 predicted proteins | sample SAMEA3663083__metabat2_low_PE_014 | metagenome-assembled genome bin SAMEA3663083 (sample SAMEA3663083) | pig gut metagenome | biome: pig gut; feature: pig-associated habitat; material: faeces | place: France | collected 2012
AGGCTGTTTTTTATGTTTTTGTTTCAGTCCCCCAGTATTTTTCCACTGAACCGATATTGTCACACGGCGCAAAAAAAAGGAGGGTGCCTTGGTGGCATCCTCCCTGATTTCTATTAGAGAATTTATTTTTTGTTAGTCTCTATTTCTTATTTTACTTGAGCACCCATTACGTTGTACTTAACATCACCCTTGATGATGTAAACTTGGCCGTTTTCGTAAACTTTGCGAACCTTAACGTCGTTAGCAGCGTTCACGTCGTTGATGCCAGTTTGTTCTGCAGGAAGCTTGAATGAGTAAGCAGCGCAGTAGCCTTGGGGAACGTATTGGTAGATAATAGCTTCGGTGTCGCTAACTACTTCTGCGTTAACCCAGTTTGTTTGAGTACCATTGTTGAGAGCTGGCAGTTCTACTTCTTTAGTTGCCACTGCTGGGTATTCTTTTACACCTTCACCGAGTACTACATCGATGCAAGCGATAGCGAAGCCGTCAGTGTAGTTTGGAAGAGTTGGGTAAACTACATATTTCTTGCCACCAAGAACGAAGATGTCAGAACCGTTGCAAGCACCTTTATTTTCCCAAGCCATAGTCTTTTCTGTTGTGAAGTTGCCTTGGTCGTCAGCTACAATGATTGCAGGAGCAGCATTACGAGTTACAAAGAGATATTTTTCCACATCACCATCCATGAATGGACGAATAACGTTTAAATTGGTAGCTACACCAATTTTATTGTCGGTAGTTGCAACGTATGAGTCGTCTTCGCTTGTTTCGCCACCAGCTACAACGATTTTAAAGATGCCAGTTTCTCCCTTAGCGCCACAGAGCAAAAGTTCGCCATCACCTGTAAGGTCACCTTTTGCAGTGCCGATATAGTCGCTTCGACCAATTTTATCAGAGAAAGCACTAGGAAGTGAGAGCTCTGTGATTTGTGCAGGGGTTTGTGGTTTGTAAACTCGGAATGCAGATTCTGCTCCTTCAATGTTAGGGAAAGCAGTATTTGCAACGATGAGGTTGCCAGCTTGGTCGTGACCGATGGCACAATGAGTGCCACCAGGAAGAGTTGTAGCTGAAACGCCATCCTTGTCAACAACGTAAACCTTTTGATCAGCCTTGTTGTTAACGTAAATCTTACCGTTCAAACCTACACCTTGACGGCATTCTCCTTTTGGAAGTGCGTCAGCGGTTTCAACTTTCCATGTACGTGTCAAAGTTTGTGCGCTTGCACCAAAAGCTACTGCTGCAGCAGCAAAAAGTAATAATTTTTTCATTGTTTTTTTTGTTTAAATTGTTAATATTTATAGTTAAGCTAAAAAATTCTTCACTTGTGACAAACAAAGTTAGCATTAATAATTGAGAATAACAAATTTAATTTGAACAATTCTGTAAAAAAATGCAAAATCGTAACATAAATGATGCTATATATAATTTAATGTGTGGCGAAAAATAAAAAAATGCCATTGATAAATAAAAAAATGCCATTGATGTCTATTTTAGCGGTGAAAGTGATTGATATTTGGAAAATTATGTGTAATTTTGCATTTGCGTTTTGTGGGAACGAATCTGCGAGGCGCATAATTAACTAATTTATTAACTATTTAAAATGAGCGAAGAATTAAAAAATTCTCCAATCGAAGATTTCGACTGGGAAGCCTTTGAAAAAGGCGAAACTCAACGAGAGAAATCTCAAGAAGAACTGGAAAAAACCTATGACAAGTCACTTGGTTCGTTTAAGGATCATGAAGTAACTGAAGGTACTGTTATCTCAATCAACAAGCGTGAGGTGGTGGTTAACATCGGTGCTAAGTCAGATGGCATTATTCCATTTAACGAATTCCGCTACAATCCTGATTTGAAGGTGGGCGACACTGTAGAAGTTTACGTTGAAAGTCAGGAAGACCGCAAGGGTCAACTCGTGCTCTCTCACAAGAAGGCACGCGCAAGCAAGAGCTGGGAACGCGTTAATCAAGCGCTTGACAACGACGAAATCATCAAGGGTTACATCAAGTGCCGCACTAAGGGTGGTATGATTGTGGATGTGTTTGGTATTGAAGCCTTCCTCCCAGGTTCACAAATCGATGTGAAGCCAATCCGTGACTATGATGTTTACGTTAACAAAACTATGGAATTCAAGGTGGTTAAGATCAACCAAGAATTCAAGAACGTGGTTGTTTCACACAAGGCTCTCATTGAAGCTGAGCTCGAACAACAACGCAAGGAAATTATCGCTAAGCTCGAAAAGGGTCAAGTACTCGAAGGTACTGTTAAGAACATCACCCCTTACGGTGTGTTCATCGACTTGGGTGGCGTAGATGGTCTTATCCACATCACCGACCTCTCTTGGGGCCGTGTTAACAATCCTAACGACATCGTTCAACCTGACCAGAAGCTCAATGTGGTTATTCTCGACTTCGACGAAGAGAAGAAGCGCATCGCTCTCGGCTTGAAGCAACTCATGCCTCATCCATGGGATGCTCTCGATCCAAACCTCAAGGTTGGCGACCGCGTGAAGGGTAAAGTGGTTGTGATGACCGACTATGGTGCATTCGTAGAAATCGCTCCAGGTGTGGAAGGTCTGATCCACGTAAGCGAAATGAGCTGGTCACAACACTTGCGCAGCGCTCAAGACTTCATGAAGGTGGGCGACGAAGTGGAGGCTCAAATCCTCACTCTCGACCGCGAAGAACGCAAGATGTCACTTGGTATCAAGCAACTCAAGGAAGATCCATGGGAAACTATCGAAACCAAGTATCCTGTGGGCAGCAAGCACTCTGCTAAGGTTCGCAACTTCACCAACTTCGGTGTGTTTGTAGAACTTGAAGAAGGTGTTGACGGTCTTATCCACATCAGCGACCTCTCTTGGACCAAGAAGATTAAGCACCCAAGCGAATTTACTCAAATCGGTGCTGAAATCGACGTTGTGGTTCTCGAAATCGACAAGGAAAACCGTCGCTTGAGCCTCGGTCACAAGCAACTTGAAGAAAACCCATGGGATGTGTTTGAAACTGTCTTCACTGTAGGTAGCGTACACGAAGGCACTATCACTGAAATGCTCGACAAGGGCGCAGTAATCAGCCTGCCTCACGGTGTGGAAGGTTTTGCTACTCCTAAGCACCTCCAAAAGGAAGATGGCACTCAAGCTAAGCAAGGTGAAACTCTCGAATTCAAGGTGATTGAATTCAACAAGGACGCTAAGCGCATCATCCTTAGCCACAGCCGCATCTTCGAAGATGAACAAAAGGCAGAAGTTCGCAAGGCTAAGAAGGCATCTAAGCCACAAGCTGAAGAACCAGCAGTAACCAGCAACTTGGAAAAGACTACTCTTGGCGACATCAGTTCTCTTGCAGCTCTCAAGGCTAAACTTGAAAAAGGTGAATAATCAATGATTCTGATATAGGATTCGATTGATTCCAATCACACGGCGTGCATCTCACTCCACGAGGTGCACGCCTTTTTTTGTGTGCGCACGCCTTGGTGGAGAACTTGGCTCACACAGATCCCGCTGATCCCACTGATTTCGTTGTGGGTGGGGAATCTCACTGAGGCTGACTTAGTGGTGGGGTGGCTCACACTGATCCCGCAAATCTCACTGATTTCTTTGTGGGTGGAAAATCTCACAGAGGTTGGTGGAGTGCTTGGTTGTATGGGTTTTCAGATTACTCTGAGTTCTCTGAGTGCTCCGAGTACTCCGAGTGCTCCATCTTCTCCTTTTACTAAGGCTAAATGATTATTCGTGAGATTCGTGAGATTCGTGGTTGAAATTTGCCACGAATTAGCACAAATTTTCACGAATTATTTGTGATGGATTTTTTTATTAATTTGTGGTTGTGTAGGGTGCAAAAAAATAGGGTGCACGGTTGGTGCACCCTATGATTTTGGAGCGATAGACGGGACTCGAACCCGCGACCCTCGGCTTGGGAAGCCAATGCTCTACCAACTGAG
>SAMEA3663083__coassemble_5281_pt1 | contig 3320 bp, 2 predicted proteins | sample SAMEA3663083__metabat2_low_PE_014 | metagenome-assembled genome bin SAMEA3663083 (sample SAMEA3663083) | pig gut metagenome | biome: pig gut; feature: pig-associated habitat; material: faeces | place: France | collected 2012
AGAAGTTGGAAACTCTGCGATATAATGGGGGTGAAAAAAAAGTAGGAAGGAAGCGGGGTGGGGCGCTTCCTTCCTACTTGAGGATTTATTTGAGGTTATCTTCTTCTTTTTTTCTTTGAAGTGGTTTCCTCTTTTTTAGCGTTTTTTTTCTTTTTGTTGGCTTTTGGCACTTTGAGCTTGTCGCCAGGGTGGAGCATGTCGGCATCCTTCAACTGTGGATTAGCCTTGCGGAGCTGGTCGGTGCCCAAACCGTAACGGTGGGCGATGCGTTCGAGCGATTCGCCTTCACGCACGCTGTGGCTTGTTGGACGGGCATCTTCCTCCTTCTTCGCTTTTCTCTTGCTTCTGCGGTCGCTATCGCGGTCAGCCTTTCTGCGCTTCGACGATTTCACCTCGTCGCGGTCGTCTCTCTTGCTGCGCTTGTTTGTTTTCGCCTTAGCCTTTGATCTTGCCGACTCTTCTTCAACCACATGGCGAGTGGTGCGCTTGCTTGCTGTGGCCTTTTCCTCCTCTATAGCCTCTTTTTGCTTCTTGCTGTTGCTTGCAGTGGTAGGAGCTGTTTCAGCCTTTTGCTTCTTGGCTGTGGCTGGAGCAGGAACAGGGGTTTCGGCCTTTTGCTTCTTTGAAGCTGTTGCGCGACCGTCGATCTCATCGTTCACGCTGTAAGATTTAGAGCGTTGCGATGTGGTGGTAGAAGTGCTTGCAGTGGTCTTTGACGCTTCCTTCTTAGGTGCTGCTTGCTTGGCGGCAGTGCTTTGCTTCGCTTGTGCCACAGCGTAAGAAGTGGAGGTTTTTGGCTGCTCGGCTTGTTGCTTTCGCTCACCGGTGATTTTCAGCACCTGACCACGGCTCACGTGCTTGCGGTTGAGATTGTTGAGTGCCATCAGTTCTGCCACACTCATATTATACTCGTCGGCGATGCTCTCGATGGTCTCGCCGCGTCTCACCTTGTGGTATTTCGCTTCCACACTCTCATTGTTGCTCACAGGGGTGGCGCTTACCGTAGGCTTAGCCTGTGCCACTTGGCGCTGTTCCTGTTTGGTCTTAACCACGCTCTTGGCAGCCTCTTGAGGGTCGACCATCTGTTGTGTCACAGAAGATGCGTGGTTGCCTGGTTCCACCACATCGCGAGTGGCATAGATGTCCTTGCGATAACTCATAATGCTGTCTTCCACCATAATGTAGCTATAGATTTGCTGTGATGGCAGCGCAAGCGAGTAGGGGTGAGTGTCGCCAGGAATGATGTCGTGGCGATATTGAGGGTTGAGAATACGGATTTCCTCGATAGGAATGTTGAGCACGCTGGAAATCTGGTTGAAGTTCACACGGTGGTGCACCATCACTGTGTCGATAATCAGCGGCTTTTTCGACAGAGCAGGATTGATGTTGTGCTTCTGATAGTTGTTCATCACGTAGGTGGCAGCGATGAAAGCAGGCACATAACCACGGGTTTCGCGAGGCAGATATTCATAAATCGACCAGAAGTCGGGGTTTTCGTTGTCTCTGCTCTTGGCACGGCGGAGCGCCTTGTTCACATTGGCAGGGCCGCAGTTGTAGGCGGCGATAGCCAGCGACCAATCGTTGTAGATGCCGTAGAGTTGCTTGAAATAGCTTGCTGCCGCATTACTTGAGCGGTAAGGGTCGCGACGCTCGTCGACCAGCGAGTTCACTTCCAGTCCGAGACCCTTGCCGGTGTCGACCATAAATTGCCACAGACCGGCGGCACCTGCGCTCGACACCACGTTAGGGTCGAGAGCCGACTCGATGATAGGAATAAACTTGAGCTCGTGTGGAAGTCCCTCTTTTTCCAGAGCGCGTTCGAAAATAGGCATGTAGTAGGGCGACATACCCAGGATTTGCGACACCATGGTGCGCTCTCTGGTGATGTAGCGGGTGATGTAGGATTTCACCACCTGATTGTAGGGAAGTTCAATTCCCGAAGGAATGGCTCTGAGGCGCTGAATGTATTCAGCGTCGCTCACTTCGTTTGGCGATTTGCTCTCCACGCTGGCATCGACCACCGCATAGTTTTGCAAATACCAGTTTTTCTGCATTTCCTGAGTGTTGATTTCAAAGCTGTAAGGATACACGATGGCCTCGTCGGTGATCGATTCCTTCAGCGATAAAATCGATTTCTTTTTTGGCGCAGCCGACATGGTCAATGCCGCAATCGCCAACACGATTAATGCGTTAAATCTGAAATTCTTCATACTTTATCGTCGTTTGTTTTTAATTCAAAAAGTAAAGGCACACTGAAGTCCGAGCGACGGTATTCGGGACTGCTTCGTGTCGATAGCGGCAGGGGTCACGTCCATCGTAAGGTCGGAGGAAATGTCGAAGTGTGCGAGTGAGGCGTCGACGTAAGCATCGACAATATTGATGAAATACACAGCCACCATGCTGATGATGCAAATGTCGCGATAGCGGCGGTAGTATGTTCGCTTGTTTTTCAGAGCGCGCGTGAGCCATTCCTTGTCGAGGTCGCTCTCCTTCACGGTTTTCGGGAAGAAGTTCATGTAGCTGCGCGTGTTGGGGTCGTTGTCGGTGATGTCGCGGTAGGCTTTGGTGTAGTCGCCGAGCATACGGTTGTTCCACGCCGTGCCGTAGCCGAGCCCCACGAAAGCACCCACCACAATCGGGATTTTCCAATAGCGGCGGTTGTAGATTTGTCCCAAGCCGGGGCAGAGTGCCGAGAGCCACATGGCGCGCTTGGGGTCGGGGTTGAACACACGGAGTTTGCCCAGGTTGGTGGCGGCTGCCGTGTCGGGCACGAAGGTGGCTTGCGCCAGAATCAGCGAATCGTTGGGCTCGAATTTCACGGTGTCACCAGCCTCATCGAGCACAGGGGTGCGCTCGTAGGTGCTGGGTTTTACGGTGACGGCTGCCGAATCGGGGGGAGTGCTTGCCACAGCCTTATGCCCTCCGGTGCGAGTGCGTGTGGGCTTTTCGATGCCGCCAGTGGTCTGCGCCATGCTGCCCACAGGGCAAAGCACAAGCAGGCATAGTGCAATCACTGTGCCTACAAATGTGCGAATATGTGGGTTAAATACCTTTCTCACAAGGAGTTGCTTACCTCTCCACCCACTATTGAACAGGTGGGGATGCTATAATTAATGTTTTAATGTGTCAAAGATACGAATAATTCTCTCTAATTCCTCTTCGTTTTTGAAAGGAAATGAGATTTTTCCTTTACCGTCCTTATTGCAGGCAAACGAAACAGCCACGCCAAACGACTTGCTCAGGTGCTGTTTCAGCACATCGTAGTCGGCGTTGTTCACCTTTTTTGCAGGTGCTTTTGGCTCGGTGCTGCCTTCTTCGTT
>SAMEA3663083__coassemble_9122_pt1 | contig 2205 bp, 3 predicted proteins | sample SAMEA3663083__metabat2_low_PE_014 | metagenome-assembled genome bin SAMEA3663083 (sample SAMEA3663083) | pig gut metagenome | biome: pig gut; feature: pig-associated habitat; material: faeces | place: France | collected 2012
CAGGTGCGAAGCACTGGCATCGCCAAAAGGCTGTTTTTTATGTTTTTGTTTCAGCCCCCCCAGTATTTATCCACTGAACCTCTTTGTAGGACAAATCGCCGAAAAGATGTCGAAAATTTACTTAAATGTTGTCGGAATTTTTCATATACAGAATATTTTCCGTAAATTTGTAGTTGAAATTATGGGTGCGATTTCAAGACGCTTCCCATCTGGCGCAAGCCATAGCCTTTCGCTAAATTTATTGAAGAAGAATTACACTTTATTATATAACTATTTTAAAAGTAAGTAACATGGTTTATTCACAAGAAGTACAGGAAATGTGCTGTGTAGCAAAGGGTGCTAACCACCCATCCGCTCCTATACCAGAGGAAGGAAAATGGGTTAGATCTAAAGAAATCAAAGATGTTTCAGGCTTCACTCACGGCATTGGTCACTGCGCTCCTCAACAAGGCGCTTGCAAGCTTTCTCTCAATGTGAAAAATGGTGTGATTGAAGAATGTATGATCGAAACCATCGGTTGCTCTGGTATGACCCACTCAGCAGCTATGGCAGCAGAAATTCTTCCAGGCAAGACCATTCTTGAAGCGCTCAACACCGACCTCGTGTGCGACGCTATCAACACTGCAATGCGCGAATTGTTCCTTCAAATCGTTTACGGTCGCACTCAAAGTGCCTTCTCTGAAGGTGGCTTGGTAATCGGTGCTTCACTCGAAGACCTCGGTAAGGGACTCCGTAGCCAAGTTGGTACTATGTTCGGCACTCGCGAAAAGGGTGTTCGCTACCTCGAAATGACTGAAGGCTATTGCACTCGCATGGCTCTTGACGAAAACAACGAAGTTATCGGTTATGAATTCCTTAGCCTCGGCAAATTCACCGACGCTATCAAGAAAGGCAAAACTCCAGAAGAAGCTCTCGCAGAAGCTAAGGGCCACTACGGACGTTTTGAAAATGCAGCTAAGTATATCGACCCACGTAAAGAATAATATAAGGAGGATACAATTATGATTAGAGAAGTAAAATTTGAATCTCAAGACCGCCGCATGAAGCAAGTTCTCGCTGCTTTGAACGCTGTCGGCATTAAAGACGTTGAAGAGGCTAACGCCATCTGCGAACAATATGGTATCGATCCTTATAAGACTTGCGAAGAAACTCAGCAAATCTGCTTCGAAAATGCAAAGTGGGCTTACGTTTGTGGCGCTGCTATCGCATTGAAGAAGGGCTGCAAAGTGGCTGCTGATGCTGCTGAAGCTATCGGTCTCGGTTTGCAATCATTCTGCATTCCTGGCTCTGTAGCCGACGACCGTAAAGTGGGTATCGGCCACGGTAACCTCGCAGCTCGTTTGCTCCGCGAAGAAACCAAGTGCTTCGCATTCCTCGCTGGCCACGAATCATTCGCTGCCGCTGAAGGTGCAATCAAGATTGCAGGTAAGGCCAACAAGGTGCGTAAGGAACCACTCCGCGTTATCCTTAACGGTCTTGGCAAGGACGCTGCTAAGATTATCAGCCGTATCAACGGTTTCACTTATGTTCAAACTGAATTCGACTACTTTACTGGTGAACTCAAGGAAGTGGCTCGCACTCCATACAGCGACGGCGAACGCGCTAAGGTGAACTGCTACGGAGCCGACGACGTGCGCGAAGGTGTGGCTATCATGTGGAAGGAAGGCGTTGACGTGTCTATCACTGGTAACTCAACCAACCCAACCCGTTTCCAACACCCAGTAGCTGGCACTTACAAGAAGGAACGCGTGCTCAAGGGTATGCCATACTTCAGCGTAGCTTCTGGTGGTGGTACAGGCCGTACACTTCACCCAGACAATATGGCTGCAGGTCCTGCATCTTACGGTATGACCGATACCCTCGGCCGTATGCACTCTGATGCTCAATTCGCTGGTTCTTCATCAGTTCCTGCACACGTTGAAATGATGGGCTTCCTCGGCATTGGTAACAACCCAATGGTAGGTTGTACAGTGGCTGTGGCAGTTGACGTGGCTCAAGCTCTCAACAAATAATAGCACATAAACATTTCCAACAAATACTTAAGCTCTCGGTGTGAATGCCGAGAGCTTTTTTAATGCCCACCAACTGGTAAGCACCTCAAGATCCCTAATTACAGACCCAAGCAGACCCTTCCGACCTATCGGACCAAGCAGACCCATCGGACATATCAGACTTATTGAACCTTTCAGGCACCCACTCGTTGAC
>SAMEA3663083__coassemble_11720_pt1 | contig 1826 bp, 2 predicted proteins | sample SAMEA3663083__metabat2_low_PE_014 | metagenome-assembled genome bin SAMEA3663083 (sample SAMEA3663083) | pig gut metagenome | biome: pig gut; feature: pig-associated habitat; material: faeces | place: France | collected 2012
CATTCACAATTCGGCAACATCGCATAATCTATCCCCAGGAATTTTCCACTGAACCCAAAAAAGTGAAAAATAATGGCGTTTGTGCGCCGATTTTGAGTATCTTTGTGAGGAATTAAACTTTAATGACTGATGAAGAAAACTGTTTTATCTCTTGCTGTCTTGGCTTTGGGGTGCGGTGCTGCGGTGGCACAAAGTGCTATCACACCTGAAGTGCTGGCTAAGATGCAGCAAGCCGACGTGCAGTCGGCTGCCGACAAGGCCGTGCGCAACGCCATGGCTTCAACCCCTCTCAACACGTTGGCTACAACCGTAGAGTCGATGAATCCCGTTGACGAGGATTTCACCTATCGCGTGCCCACCAAGGGCATCACCAATCAGAAGCAAAGCGGACGCTGCTGGCTATTCACCGGCATGAATATGCTGCGCTCTAAGGCGATGACGAAGTTTGGGCTGCCCAGCCTGGAAATGTCGGAGGTGTACCTCTTTTTCTACGACCAACTTGAAAAGAGCAACCTTTTCCTGCAAAGCGTGATCGACACTCGCCAAAAGCCTATCGACGACCGTTTGGTAGACTGGCTTTTCTCCAACCCCGTGAGCGACGGCGGCACATTTACCGGCGTGGCCGACTTGGTGAAGAAATATGGCGTGGTGCCTCGCGAGGCTATGCCCGAAACGCAATCTGCCAACGCCACCTCGCAATTCAATGCACAACTAAAGAATGTGCTTCGCGAAATGGGTTTGCGTCTGCGTCAGGTGGGCGAAAAGGGCACTTCGGTGAAGGCACTCGAAGAAAAGAAAGTGGAAATGCTTGGCAAGGTTTACCACATGCTCACACTCGCCTATGGCGTGCCTCCAACCGAATTTACTTGGAGCCAGCGCGACAAAGACGGCAAGGTGGTTTCGACCGACAAATACACTCCACTCTCGTTCTACAACAAACTGTGGGGCTACGACCTGAACAACGATTACGTGCTGGTGATGAACGACCCATCACGCGAATATTATAAGGTGTATCAAATTGAATACGACCGTCACACCTACGACGGCCACGACTGGGTGTATCTCAACCTGCCGAACGAGGAAGTGAAGCCTATGCTCATCGCTTCGCTGAAAGACAGCACCGCCATGTATATCTCTTGCGACGTGAACAAGTTCCTCAATCGCCAGAAGGGCGTGATGGACTTGAAGAACTTCGATTACGAAAGTCTGCTTGGCGTGACCATGACAATGGACAAGAAAGAGCGCATCATCACCCATGCCAGTGCTTCAAGCCACGCCATGACGCTCATCGCAGTTGACATCGACAAATCCACCTCAAAACCAACAAAGTGGATGGTGGAAAACAGTTGGGGCAAAGAAAACGGCTTCAAGGGCAACTACATCATGACCGACGAATGGTTCAACGAATACATGTTCCGCTTCGTGCTCAACAAGAAATACGTGCCTGAGAGCGTAGCGAAACTCCTCAAGCAAAAGCCAATCAAGCTCCCAGCTTGGGACCCAATGTTCGCCCCCGAAGAATAACCTTCTCCCCCACACACACCCTCGAAAAAAATAGACACTCCAAAAACATCCGATTTAAGATTAAGTCGGATGTTTTTATATCCAAAAATTTTGCATGGTAGGGACGCGATACTTCGCGTCCGCCACAAACGGTTAATTTTCAATATATTACCACAATTATAAGCAGACATAAAATATCACGTCCTTACCATAATAATATTTGGAAATGATATACAAGTGGTCCCTGTGATTATTTAGTAATGATTGAAAAAAAATCCCGTAGGGATTTGATGTGTGTAGGCAGGTATGCAGCGAAGGTTATG